>Ga0115011_10000395_pt1 | contig 36447 bp, 29 predicted proteins | sample TroAtlMetagenome_2_FD_88705 | JGI IMG/M metagenome (GOLD analysis project Ga0115011, IMG submission 88705) | Marine eukaryotic phytoplankton communities from Atlantic Ocean - Tropical Atlantic ANT8 Metagenome | ecosystem: Environmental > Aquatic > Marine > Oceanic | place: Tropical Atlantic... | reverse complement strand
TTTTCAAAAGGATGGTCCTCTAGACATGAGGATGGGGCCTTCTGTAGGTGCAACGGCCGCAGAGTATCTGAACAATGTGGAGCGCCAGGAACTGTGTGACGCCCTTAGGGCTTATGGTGACGTCAGATCACCATGGAAGGTTGCAGGCGCAATAGTAGAACACAGACCTTTCACTACCACCTTGCAGTTGGCAGAAGTGATTTCAACCGCTCTTGGCGGGAGGCGAGGTAGGGTTCACCCAGCAACCAGGTCCTTTCAGGCTATTCGAATAGTAGTAAACGATGAGTTGTCGGAGCTAGAGGCCCTCCTCTCAGCCCTACCTTCGATACTTAAGCCAGGGGCTGTTGCCTCAATTATATCTTTCCATTCTGCAGAAGACAGAATGGTAAAGCGATCGTTCTTCGATATGGCTGGCGTGGGTGCAGAGCGAGACGTTTACGGTAACCCGATTGCCGAACCAATGGCTAGGTTGCTGAAGCGTGGTGCTGTGAAGGGCAAGAGTGGTAATGTAAGGGCTCGCTCCGCGAGACTTCGAAGCGTGGAGTGGTTGTAATGGTGGAACACGAGGCGGGCATTTCAATGGAGTGGAGCCAGCGATTAGTCGCAGGTTCGGCGGGTTCAGATCTTACACGGCCAAGCGTGGGGGCGATTCCTGTCGGTGGCTTGATTCGGTACCTGATGTTTGCGTTGATGTTTGTCGCAACCCTGATGTTTTACGTGTGGTCTAGAATAGATGTTCGTGACTCAGCTATCCAGCTTGATTCGGTGATTACCCAGTATGAGGCCCTGCAGGTTGAAAGAGATCGTCTAGACTTAGAGGTGTCGTCTCGTCGCTCACTGAGTAGGGTTTCAGCCGCCGCTCAACAGATGGACCTAGTCTACGTGGGCTCCACTCCAGAAGGTGTGGTGGACTTGAGATGAGTTTTGGGGACAACAACAACGTAACAAGGGGTCGGCACCCCTACGTTTATGGTAGGAGGCCAGAGCCAGTGCGCCCTGAGGACCCTAGGGTAGTTATGGAGCGAGCCATGTGGCGTATGTCCATGGTCAAAGCGAGTATGTTGTTCCTGTTTGGCCTACTCTGTCTTCGGGCAGGGGTTTTAATGTTGCTGCCAGATGAGCGGTTGAGAGCCAAGGCTTCAGCTCAGTTTCAGCGCCACGTTATGATAGAGGCGCCGAGAGGGGACATCGTATCTAGCGACGGTCGGCTGCTGGCTACAACTGTTGAGATGCCGTCACTACATGCAGACCCTAAGACACTCTCAGAGTTAGACCCAGAGCTGTTGGGTGGCCTGTCAACCTCACAATTTATAGAGAACCTATCTGCTGAGTTGGCCCAACGCCTTCAGTTGGATATCGACTTCTTGAGAACTCAGTTAAGCAGAAACCATAGGGAAGATGTAACGTTACTTCATCAATTGGATCCCTCAAGAGTTGAAGAGATTAGGTCTTTAGCTCCTAGGGGAGTACTTTGGAGTCGAGCTGTTCGTCCGAGGTTTTATCCAGGTAGAGAATTAGCCTCTCAGGTTCTTGGTCTAGTAAATCACACTGGTAGAGGCCGTGAAGGGGTTGAGGCCGTTCTTGACAATCATCTGAGAGGGGACACTTTCTCATATGTTCAGCAAAGAGACGGTAGAGGTCGTGCAATATCTCCAGCCCCAGGCATGAGGCAGATCGCTGAGCCTGGAGACACTGTTGAGCTAACGCTTGATTATCAGATCCAGTTTGCAGCTGAAGAGGCGTTAGATCGCCTCGTTGAAGACCACGCACCCACCGCGGTATCGGCGGTGGTTGTTGATGTTCAGACGGGTGAAATCTTGGCGATGGCGAACAGGCCCAACTCCAACCTAAATGACCGTATGTCTAGGGACCCCGCCGACATGCGAAACCACGCAGTAGCCGATGCCTATGAGCCAGGCAGCGTTATGAAGCCATTCATAGCTGCTTTGTCCATAGATGATGGGATGGCAACTGCGGATAGGCTGATTGACTGCGAGCAGGGCAGGTGGCGTGTTGGTCGCTCTAGGATTGGTGATCACGGCAACGAGTACGGCCTCATTTCATTGACTGACATTATACGTTACTCTTCAAATATTGGCTCGGCTAAGCTGGCCTTAGAGCTTGGCGCTGAGCGTGTCGTAGAAGGCTTCACAGACTTTGGGTTCGCGCAGGCGACAGGTGTAGAGCTGCCAGCAGAGGTTAGGGGTGTTCTGGGCGATCCAGCCAGCATCCGTCCTATAGAGTTGGCAACCCTAGGCTACGGTCAAGGTAAGATCACTTCTACTGCTATTCAGTTAGCCGCAGCGTACGCCACACTAGGTAATGGTGGGCTGAGGATGCAGCCTTACCTTGTTTCACAGATTACCAACGATTCTGGTCAGGTCCAGCTAAGAAACGAACCGCAAGCAGTTGAGCAGGTGGTAAGACCAGAGACAGCTAGTGAAGTTATAGCGATGATGCGTACTGTTGTCGTCGATGGGACAGGTACAGCGGCACAGGTGCCAGGTTATACTGCGGCGGGCAAGACTGGCACCGCACAGAAGGTCGTAGACGGTGTCTACTCTGACACGGACTATGTCGCTACGTTTGCGGGCCTTGTACCAGCGAACAATCCAAGAGTTGCTATAGTTGTTGTGGCCGATAGCCCACCAGGGATAAATCATTTCGGTGGATTCGTTTCTGGTCCAGCGTTCTCTCACATAGCAGAGATGGCGATGGCGGTGATGGGTGTACCTCAAGACGCCCCGATACCAGAGGCCACCCCCGAGAATGATGAGCCACCCGAGCCCATTGAGGAGCCGTTAGTCACATCTCTTCTTTGGGCATCCTCAGATACCTACTTGGTACCAGATGTCGGAGGCTTGGCTATGCGAGATGTGCTCGCGCTTGTTGACGGCGCAGGGCTTGAGTTGGCTCTATCAGGCTCTGGATACGCAGAATCTCAAAGTCCCCCTCCAGGAACATCAATATCTGTTGGCGAACTTTTGGAGGTTCGTTTCCAATGACTTTCACTATTTTTCAACCCCTCCCAACCCCGACCGGAGCCGCGCGTGGCTACGTGGGGGTGTGGACTAACAGCAGCTGGCCTACTCCAGCGCCTTCCATTGGTATCGCGGAGGCTATCCTTGCCTCCCTCCCATCGTTGGTAAGTATCTCTCTGCTGTCCGTTCGCCCCCGATTATTCCGCGCCAAACTTTGGTGTCGCTCATGCTGCAACCCCAGTAGCTATGCGCGGCTTCTGTGTCGGCGGTGGGTTGGTCTCACCTCCCAATGGCGCCCCTTTAGCTAGGCTAATCTTCCAAAGAATACTCCCAAGGCAGAGCTTGAGGGGCGCCAACTTTTTCCTACCATCTGCGACCCCATGCGTTTACAAACACTATTGAGACAGGTCGAATTGATCTCGATCGACGGAACTCAGGACAGAGAGGTAACCTCTGTCTCTGAAGACTCGAGGTATGTCTCATCCGATAGCATTTTTGTAGCTATCAAAGGCGACGCTGTCGACGGTCATAAATTTGCTCCCACCATTGGTTGTGGGGTTGTTGTGGGTGAGCGGCGCGTAGAAGTCCCTGCAGGAACGACCTTTGTACTGGTGCCTTGCAGCAGGACAGCGTTGGCGCAGTTATCCTCAAACCTTTACGATAACCCTTCATCTAAGCTCTCATTAGTGGGCCTTACTGGAACCAACGGTAAGACTACCACCACCTGGATACTTGAGGCGATCCTCGTTGAAGCTGGAAAGAGAATAGGTGTAGTTGGGACTACTGGAAACAGGATCGCGGGAGTGGAGATTGAGACATCGTATACAACCCCACCTGCTCCTGTCTGGCAGGGGTTGTTGGCGGAGATGTGTGAGTCTCGTTGCGACACTGTTGTTGCCGAAGTTTCATCTATAGCCCTCTCTAGCAAACGGGTTGCTTCTACCGATTTTTCTGTAGGCGTATTCACAAACATTACTCGTGATCACCTAGATTTTCATGGGACGTTTAAAAATTATCTCGATGCCAAGGCCTTGCTTTTTAGTGAACTTGTGGTGCCGTCAGGACATGTGATCTACAACGGTGAAGATCCATGTGCACTAGATGTCGTTGGTAGTCGTTCCACGCTAACATATTGGAGCTTCGGTCTTAATGGCGGTGATATCTACCCAGAGAGTCTGAGTCTAAACGCAGATGGGGTCAGCGGAGTGATCTCGACACCTCTTGGTGATGTTGGAATTCAGTCATCACTAGTCGGTCGCCACAATGTTGAGAATTCCTTGGCCGCTATAGGCTGCGCTTTAGCTTTGGGTGTTGAGATCTCCCATATAGAGAGTGGCCTGAAGAGCCTTAAAGGAGTTCCTGGGCGTGTAGAGAGGGTAGAAAACGATCTAGGGATCTCTGTTTTTGTAGATTATGCCCATACCCCAGATGCCCTGCTATCAGTTGGGAGGGTTTTACAAGAGCTTTCTGATGGGCGCCTGATATTAGTTTTCGGATGTGGTGGTGATAGAGACGCTGGTAAGCGACCCGAGATGGCTAGGAGCGCTAGCGAGATCGCCGATCTTGTTGTCGCTACCACCGACAACCCAAGAGGCGAAGATCCCGAGTCTATTCTTGAACAGGTGAAGGTTGGTCTTAAGCCTGAGAGCTTAATCGTCGTGGACCGTCGAGAAGCTATAAGCGTTGCTATTTGTTCAGCTAACAAGGGTGACGTGGTGCTTATCGCTGGGAAGGGACATGAAACCACGCAGGAGGTGGCGGGAGTGAAGCACCATTTTGATGATCGAGAGGTGGCACGCTTAGTGCTAGATGGGTTGGTGTTATGAAACTTTCTGCAGAGCAAATAGCAGCGGCAACAGGTGGGCGTATTGTTACGGCAGGTGCGGTTGGCACCATTTCAACAGACAGTCGGAAAGCTGGAAATGGTGAGTGGTTTTTGGCCCTAAAGGGGCCCTCTTTTGACGGTAATGATTACGCTGATATGGCCTTGGCTCAAGGGTGTGTAGGAGCGATATTAGAGAGAGCGCCAGAGTTGTGGTGCAGCCCTCTTGTGTTGGTGGATGATGGACTGACTGCCTTGCAGGATTGCGCAAGATTTGGCCGTGAAAACTTCGGCGGCCCAGTAATAGGGATTACAGGTTCGGCTGGAAAGACTACGACCCGAGCTATGATTAGTTGCGTACTGAACCACGCATTTCAGGTGCATGAGACAAAAGGTAACCTCAACAATCATATTGGTTTGCCCCTCACCATACTGTCTGCGCCTGACGCTGCCACCGCTTGGGTCCTCGAAATGGGTATGAGTGCACCGGGTGAGATAGACCTTCTTCAGGAGATATCGCGCCCCACGCACAGGCTCATAACGAACGTCTCGATAGCCCACTCTCAAGGAACGGGATCCCTGTTAGGAACGGCTGCATGCAAACAGGAAATGTTTGATGGAGCTCTACCTGGTGACACGCTCATTATAAATATGGACGACCCTTTGGTTCGGGCTATGCCTCTCCCTGGTGACACAGAGGTATTAAGCTACGGAAAGTTGCAGGGCTGCAACGTAAGATTGCTTTCTTACGAAATAGACCTACAAGACTTAACCACTAAAGCTACAGTTGATGTGGCTGGTGAGGTTGTGTCAGTTCGAGTCTCCGCGCCAGGTGAGCACATTGCTCTGGATGCATGCGCTGCCTTGGCGGTAGGGCATGCTCTTGGTTGCTCGCCATCCGACATGGCTGAGGGATTGTCTGAATACAGCCCAGTTGGTATGAGGATGCGCTTGGAGAGTTATCCAGATGGCGTCACCGTTCTCAACGATGCCTACAACGCAAACCCCGCATCTACCCAGTCGGCATTGTCTACTCTAGCAGCTATTCGCAACCGCAGGACTGTCGCTCTACTGGGAGACATGCTGGAGCTAGGTGAGCATGAGTCAAAGGCCCATGAGGAGATATTGCAGGTGGCTGTTGAGGCTGGGGTTAGCCTTATTGGCCTGGCGGGCGAGGCCTATTCTGCCGCCGCTGCGAGGTTAGGGGTTGATGCAGTTGTGGCTAGAGATTCGGTTTCGCTGGCGGAACAGTTGAAGGGAAAAATCGAGCCAGAGGATGTTGTTTTAGTCAAAGGTTCTCGAGGTCTAAAAATGGAGCTGGCACTGCCTGTGCTCTTTGAGGGAGTTGTATAGATGTTTTATATGTTGGTTGAATTGAACCCAGCGTTCAATGTTTTTCGCTATACGACGTTCCGTATGGCCTGGGCATTAATGACTGCCCTAGGTTTCTGTTACTTGATCTACCCACCGTTTATAAATTGGATGAAACGGAGGAAGATGGCTCAAATTATTCGAAAGGATGGGCCGCAGGCGCACCTCGAGACAAAAGTTGGGACGCCGACTATGGGAGGACTGCCTATCATTGTTGGTGTGGTTCTCTCCGCCCTGTTGTGGTGCCGACTAGATTCAGGCCCTCTGTGGGTAGTACTGATGGTTTTTGTTGGCTACGGATGCATAGGATTTATCGATGACTGGAAGAAAATTTCAGAGGGTTCTTCAGATGGCCTGTCAGGCCGGTGGAAGCTTATTCTTCAGGCGGTGATCGGTATAGGAGCGCTAGCTATCGCCCAGCAGAGGGGTGATTTACATGCGAGTGTAGCTATACCCTTTTTGAAAAACACAATGGTCAACTTTGAGGAGTTGTGGGTCGGAGCACCAAACTTAGGGTTTGTTTATCTGTTCTTCGGCCTGTTTATAATGGTAGGCGTGTCCAATGCTGTGAACCTTACGGACGGCTTGGATGGATTGGCGATTGGGCCAGTTATGACATCTGCAGCTACATATGGAGTTTTGGCATATGTGGCTGGTTACAGCGGTTTTGCGGCATACCTCAACGTCTCGCATGTGGAGGGTGCATCTGAATTATCAGTATTATGTATGGCTGTAGTTGGAGCAGGCTTAGGTTTTCTTTGGTACAACGCCTTCCCAGCTCAGATATTTATGGGGGATGTCGGATCATTAGCCCTTGGAGGGCTCCTTGGCTCTGTAGCGATCTTAGTTAAGCACGAGCTTCTTTTGGTCCTGGTCGGCGGAATCTTCGTGCTGGAGGCTATGTCGGTAATAATACAGGTTTCATATTTTAAGCGTACTGGTAAACGGGTCTTTTTAATGGCTCCGATACATCATCACTTTGAGAAGAAGGGCTGGTCTGAACCCAAGATAATTGTAAGGTTCTGGATAATCTCGGTGCTCTTAGCGATGCTTGCTCTTACGACCCTGAAATTGAGGTAAGAGATTAGTGCTAAAGGGTAAAAAGATCACTGTTTTGGGTGCTGGTAAGTCAGGCGTCGCTGCTGCTAAGCTCGCTGCGAGTCTGGGTGCAGAAGTATGCATAAGTGATAGCAACCCAAATGTTGAGATAGTGAAGGGTGTGAGGAATCTCCACGGATGTCATCCAGACGACATTCTTTCGGTCGACATCGTGGTGGTCTCTCCAGGCATCCCTGCCGCTTCGCCAACAGTAAAACGTGCTCATGAGTTAGCTGGAATGGTCTGTGGCGAGTTAGCTTTTGCTTGGAGCGTGTTGTCGGAACGAGGCTTGGAGAATAGCTCTGTCGTGGCGATCACTGGCACCAACGGCAAATCGACAGTCACATCGTTTACTGGGGACTTAATCCGTGCATCTGGTCGGAAGGTCTTTGTCGGTGGTAATTTAGGAACGCCGCTTTCCGACGCATGTGGAGAATCATGGGATGCGATAGTTGTGGAGGTCTCATCTTATCAGATGGAATTACCAGGTAACTTCTCGCCAGACGTAGCTTGCTTGCTCAACCTGACCCCAGATCACTTAGCCAGGCACAAGAGTATTGATGTTTATGCTCAGCATAAGATCAGATTGCTTGAAGCTGTACCTGTAGGCGGCGTGACCGTGCGCCCTAAGTATGATTCCGTCGTAGAGCGAAATATCGGAAATATCTCTGGCCGAGAGCTTCTGTTCGATGACAAATGTGGGGTCATTGTCGATAAGGGGAGGGCGGTGATTATGGGGATTGATGTAGAGCTAGGCTGTTTGGATGAGGGGCTGGCTCAGTGGAATGCAGGAGCTGCCGCGCTCTTGGCAGTGTCGGCGGGCGTTTCTCTAGGCGAACTGGACTTCAGCGCTCTAAAGCCTTTAGCCCATAGGATGGAGGTGGTAGGCTCCGCGATGGGTGCGCGATGGATTAACGACTCAAAGGCGACTAATGTCGAGGCAACGTTAGCTGGACTCAAGAGTGCCCCAAAGGGCTCAGTTGTCTTGCTTGGCGGAGCAGGGAAGGCTGGGGCTGATTACACCCCCATTATTGACTGTGTATCGGCGTTTAGTGGAAATGTTGTCTGCTTCGGAGAGTCGGGCCCAGTGATCGCTCGCTCGCTAGGTAGCATTAATCCCATTTTGGTTGATAGTATGGCGTCGGCTATAGAGGCGGCTACAGAGTTAGCAGTTGGAGGAGGAGATGTGATTCTCTCCCCAGCCTGTGCATCGTTTGATGAGTTCGATAACTTCGCTCAGCGTGGTGAACGTTTCGCTGAGTTAGTTGGTTGTTTAGATGGTTTTCGGGAGGTAGCGTGACACTTCGAGGATACGATAGAATCTTGATAATTGCGATTGTGGCGATCTTGGTGTTGGGCTTGATAATGGTTCAGTCCGCCTCAGGTCCCGTCGCGTCCGAGGTCAACGGTGACTCATTGCATTATGTTAAACGTCAAGGTCTAGCTGTGATGATCGGGTTGGTCGCCTGTATAGGGTTGGCAACCATGCCTTATTCTTGGATTCGTCGATACTCTTGGTGGGTTTACGGCGGTGTGATTTTGGCGCTTATAGCCCTAATGATACCTGGGATTGGGCGACAAGTTAACGGTTCAACGAGGTGGATCGGGGTTGGTGGTTTTAACCTTCAGCCATCTGAGTTTGCTAAGATCGCTATTGTAGTCTGCTTGGGTTCTTTTGTAGCAGATAATGTTGGAAGGCTGAACGACAGAAATGTAATTTTGAAGGCCGTGCTAGTGCCCGCACCGATATTGTTCTTGGTAATGTCACAGCCTGACTTTGGTACAACAATGCTGTTGTTTGCTCTTACGTTTGTCCTCCTATTGATAGGAGGGTTGCCTTCAAAGTGGCTTATTGCGCTTGTTGGTTTGGCAATCGGTGCAGGCGTACCTTTGGTTCTTATGGCATCCTATCGCCTTGAAAGGTGGATTAGCTTTATTGACCCCTGGAAGGATGCAGCAGGATCTGGCTTTCAGGTTATCCAATCCATGGTAGCCTTTCAGTCGGGAGGAGTTTCTGGGCAAGGGCTAGGTGAGTCCCACGCTAAGCACCTGTTCCTTCCAGAGCCGTGGACAGACTTTATCGGTTCTGTGATGGCTGAGGAGTTGGGATTTGTCGGCATAGTTATATTGATCTCACTTTACTGCGTAGTGGTTTGGAGAGGAGTTGAGGTTGCCCGTAGGGCACCTGACATGTTTGGAGTGCTGATAGCTGTTACGCTCACATGTCTTTTGGGCGGACAAGCAATACTTAACTTTGGCGTAGTTATGGGGGCACTTCCTCCTAAGGGTTTGGTTCTGCCGTTTATGTCCTATGGTGGCTCAGCCGTCATAGTCCACTTGATGGCGGTTGGGCTGATATTGAATGTCTCTGCAAACGGACGTGTAGAGGCCGAGCGCATGCTGACGTCTTATAGGCGTGCAGCAGTAGCGGAGGGCGTTGGAGCATGATGTTTAGAGGAAAGGTGCGCAGGATCCATTTTGTTGGGATCGGAGGCATCGGTATGAGTGGGATAGCAGAGGTCTTGTTGAACCAAGGGTTCGATGTTCAGGGTAGCGATCTTAGGACTGGCAAAGCCGTTCGCCGGCTTCGCTCTATGGGCGCAGAGGTCTTTATTGGCCATGCGCCAGAGAATGTCGACGGGGTTGACGTTGTTGTAAAGTCAACGGCAGTAGCTATGGATAACCCTGAGATTGTCGCCGCCGTAGATGCTCATATACCTGTTATTCGTCGCGCCGAGATGTTGGCGGAATTAATGAGACTCAAACATGGTTTGGCGGTCGCAGGTACTCACGGCAAGACAACAACAACTTCGATGCTGGCAATGTCAGTGGCCCACGCTGGGCTTGACCCCACGGTGGTTATTGGCGGGCGGCTAAACACATTGGGGTCTAATGCTCGCCTCGGTAAGGGCGACTGGTTGGTCGCCGAGGCTGATGAGTCTGATGGCAGCTTTTTACACTTAGATCCAACAGTGGCGGTAGTTACAAATGTCGACGCTGAACATTTGGATCACTACGGAGACATGGAGACTCTAATTGAGACTTTTGTGGCGTTTGCCAACAAGGTGCCTTTTTATGGGTTTGCTGTAGTCTGCCTTGACCACCCAGTTATTCAGGACATGCTCCCTAAATTAAGAAGGCGTGTGGTCACATATGGGTTTAGCCGTCAAGCAGACTATCGGGCTGAGAATCTTAGCTGTGACGGTCTGAACACCTCCTTTGATGTAAGTAACAAGGGTGAGGTTCTCGGCTCTGTCATCATTAGTATGCCTGGGCGCCACAATGTTCAGAATGCTATGGCGGCGATCTCCGCTACTTTGGAGCTCGATGTTCCCTTTGTCGTCGTTAAAGAGGCTCTTCATCAATTTACAGGCGTAGAGCGAAGATTTTCCGTGCGGGGTTCGCGAGGTAATGCTTTGATTGTAGATGATTATGGTCATCACCCAGTGGAAATTGAGGCCACGCTAGCAGGCGCCGCGGCTAGTTTTCCTGAGAAGAAGATCGTAGCTGTGTTCCAGCCCCATAGGTATACGAGGGTCCGAGACCTAATGTCTGACTTCTGCCGCGCATTTCATAAGGCTGATTACGTAGTAGTCTGTCCAGTATACGCTGCTGGAGAACAGGCGATAGAGGGTGTTGATAGGCACGTACTTCTAGAGGGCATTAAAAGCCACGGGCATAGGTCAGCTATAGCCGTAGATAATCTAGAGGATGCTGTAGAGAAGCTCTCTGACTATATAGACACCGATTCCATTATAATTACACTTGGGGCAGGCAACGTAAATCAGGTCTGCGATCTTATAATGGAGCAAGCTTGAGCCGAGAAGCTTCATTCTTAGAGTTAGTTTCCGGCCCTGGGGTTTCTGGCCGTCAGGGTGAGCCTATCTCCCACCACTCTACGCTGAGGGTGGGTGGCCCTGCAGAGTTCTGGTTGGTGGCTGAGACAGAGGAAGGGGTGTCCCGAGCGCTTTCATGGGCTTCAGATTTTGGAGTTAAGGTTAGGTTTCACTCCGACAACGGTCACCTGGCCCGAGAAGGGGGGGTCTCTGGGCTTATAATTGAGATAGGTGCCCTGGGTTGGGGGGTTGAGCTTCAAAATAATGAAATCAATGTGGGGGGCTTTCACCCAGTCGCTGCTTTGGCAGAATGGGCATCGAGAACTCGTTTATCCACCTTTTCGTCTGTAGCTGGAGCAGCTGGAACAGTGGGAGCTTCGCTTAGAAAGGGTCTGTTTGGTGATCGCGTAAAAGCCATCAAGGTGATTAGAGGGCAGCAGGTTAGGGAAATAGACCCTAGTCAGCTTAGAGATGGGCACATCATTCTGCGTGTAGTTCTAGAAGCAGTTTTGGAGGGGGACAGACAGTTGGTTTTAGTATCTCCAGACGCGATAAACAGGGGCGGAGCCGGACAGGTCTTTATGGATCTACCTAAGCAGCAGACTGGAGATCTGATACGGGAGGCTGGCATGTGTGGAGTGCGACTTAGAGGAGCAGCTATTGGCACGTTTGAGCCGAACACCATTTTGAACCTAGGCGGCGCGACGACAAGTGATGTTTTACTGCTCCAAAAGATGATGAGAGACAGGATAAAGCTACACTCTGGCGTAGACGTAAAACCATTGATTAAGGCATTTGGCGAGAGGTGAACGTGGATATAAAGGTCGACAAATCAATGAAGGTCGCTGTTCTGATGGGGGGCATGTCCTCAGAGCGCAAGATCTCACTTAAGTCAGGAGGGGCGGTATTAGAGGCTCTTCAAGCTCGAGGCTGGGATGCCATAGGGTTAGACGTAACTCCAGACCTCCCAGAGGCCTTAAGGCGTGAATCTATAGATATAGCCTACCTCGCCTTGCACGGTCAGTTTGGAGAGGATGGCGCTGTTCAGGGTATGCTTGAGATAATGAGGATACCGTACACGGGGAGTGGTGTGGCGGGATCAGCCACCGCTATGGACAAGATTATAACTAAGCGACTGTTGGCTAGGACATCGATACACCTGCCAGGTGATTCGGTGTGGAGGCGTGGTGAGGAAATGCCGACTGGTCTTGACTATCCGATAGTTGCAAAGACTCCAGAGGGTGGCTCTACTATCGGGATCGCGATTTGTGGGGATGAGAGCACTCTTCACGATTCCCTTCCAGGTATTTTGGGTAGAGGTTCAGAGGTGCTGCTTGAACAGTACGTCGCTGGTAGAGAGATAACAGTCACTGTTTTGGATGGTGAGGCTCTGCCTATCGTAGAAATTATACCTGAATCAGGTTTTTTCGATTTTGAGGCCAAGTATACAAAAGGGAGAACAAAATACGAAGTCCCTGCTAATCTGTCGCCACAAATCACCCGAGAGGCCTCGGAGCACGCCGTGTTGGCGTACAATCTTCTTGGGTTAAGAGGAGTGGCTAGAGCTGATTTTATTGTAGACGATTCGGGAACACCGTGGTTCTTGGAGGTAAACACAATCCCAGGGATGACCGCAACAAGCCTCTCTCCAATGGCGGCTGGAGCCGTTGATATACCCTTTGGCGAACTGGCTGAGAGGGTGCTTCTCGGAGCCAGTCTTCAAATTTCTCGCCAAGATGGGGTGGCGTAAACCTCAAAAAGTATTTACTTGTCAATACTTGCAATAACTGTAGTAGAATAGTCTCCGATAAGAGACCTTTCGTCCTCGATCTTTCGAGGATCCCTCCCCAAGCCAAGCCCTCCCCCCCGGAATTACCCTTGAAAATTGATCCTAAAGCTAAGAAAATGGCTCTACGTGAGACGGTTAGCCGTATTTTTGTCGGTCTGTTCGTGGTGGGATTGTTGGGCTTCACAGTTCGCTATATCTCTCGACTAGAGGTTGGTGAGATCACCGTAGAGGGTCACAATCGCGCCACAATTGTAGCTGTGCGCCACCTTGCGGATATTCGCGAGGGCGAAAGATTAGTATCGCTTGAGCTTGGTAGAATAGTAGAGTCTGTGGTTCGCCACCCTTGGATTAAAGACGCGTCAGTAAGCAGGCACATAGGCGGCACCGTCAGAATAGAAGTTGAAGAGCACCAGCCTGCAATTCTTCTCGCAAATTCTGGGCTCTTTCATGTCTCACAAGAAGGAGAGGTGTTTGTTCGTGCTCAGGCGAAAGACCTGAACTTCCCTATCCTTACGGGGGTAGATGCCCTGCTTGTTTCAGACTATCCAGTCGTCGCCCAAAAAATAATTAACGATGCCTTGGAAATATTTTCGACCGTAGTATCAGAAGGGCTGTTCGACGAAAGCCTACTTTCGGAGATCCATTTCGACGAGGACCTAGGTTTTGATTTGCTGTTGACGAACCGCACAAGGGTGCGATTTGGCCTCAGATCACCAGAAGTTCAAGCCACAAGGCTCCGTGCCATGTTAATGTCTGGTTTGGAGCTCTCCACTCCACACGACGTCGATCTAGATTTCGACGATATGGCGACCGCCACTCCTATCATTTTATAACTTTCTTAGTTCTCCTTCGAGAATTCCCACCTAACCAACTTCAAGCAGCAATCCTTATATTGCAGAATCAGAACAAGGCTGAAAGCGCAAATGTTTTCAGTCGGAGGAACCTTTTATGACTATCGAACTTGTAGAGGCCGATCTCTCGGGCGCAAAAATTAAAGTAATCGGAGTGGGGGGCGCTGGTAACAACGCCGTGAACACGATGATAGAGGCAGGCCTTATCGGTGTGGAATTCATCGCGGTGAACACAGATGCTCAAGACCTCAAACGATCCTTGGCTTCTCGTAGGTTTCAGCTTGGGGCAGAATTAACAAAGGGGCTAGGCGCGGGAGCTAACCCAGAGGTTGGTCGCGAGGCTGCTCAAGAGGACCGCGAGAGAATAGCGGAGCTACTGGCTGGCGCAGACATGGTCTTTGTAACTGCTGGAATGGGTGGAGGTACTGGAACTGGTGCTGCTCCTGTAATCGCTCAGATAGCTAAAGAGGTTGGCGCTCTCACCGTAGGTGTATGTACTCGACCGTTTTTCTTTGAGGGCAAAAAGCGTGGCCGACAAGCTGAAGATGGCGTTGAGAACCTCAAGGCTGTTGTCGACACCCTCATAACTATCCCTAACCAGAGACTTATCTCAATGTCTAGCGATCGGACCACCATGAAAGAGGCGTTCGAAATGGCTGATGAGGTGCTGTTACAAGCGGTCAAGGGTGTATCTGACCTGATCAATTATGAGGGTATCGTAAACGTTGACTTCGCAGATGTACGCACAACTATGAAAGATAAGGGCGTCGCTCTTATGGGCGTTGGTGTTGCTACAGGAGATCACAAGACCGTTGAGGCAGCACAGACAGCTATTTCAAGTCCCCTCTTGGATGAGGTGAGTATCGCTGGTGCTCAGTCTGTACTAATAAACATCACAGGTTCAGATGATCTGACCATGTATGAAATCAACGAGGCCTCATCACTAATTCAAGAAGAGGCCCATGAAGATGTAAATGTCATATGGGGATGGGTAGTAGACGAGAGCATGGGCGATAAGGTCCGCGTTACAGTTGTGGCTACAGGCTTTCAAGAGGCTCACAGCCAGGCACGACCGTCAGCGGAACGACGAGTCGCCGTACAGGTTGCCAATGGCGGGTCACATATGAATAAGCCTAACCGAACATCTCCTTCTTCCAATAGTGGTAGAGTTTCAGGGTTTGACCTGTCGAACAACGATTACGACATCCCGACGTTCTTCAAGCACTCTGACTGATTAAGAGTCGCTAACTTATCTAGCGCTCCTTTTACGTACAGTAATAGCCCAGCCAATTCGGCCTGGGCTATTTTGTTTTTGGAAGTGTCCAAAGGGGGTGGAGCCCCGCCCGGCCGTTTGGTCGAGTCGACCTACCTCCAGAATATAGAGGTGGGCACAATGTCGACGCTTTGCTCTTCCTTGTCTTCAAGGCATGAACGCCACGCCGAGAGATCGTTCCCGAGGGAAACTTCAAGGGGGTGGACGCTACTGACCTAAACACGCACCGGGCAGGTGCTGACTATATTCTACAGTAACAATCTCAAAATCAAAAGGTCATAGTGTCCTTTTGGGAGCTTTGGTTTTATTACGTATGAATGCCTTTTCGTTCTGGTGCGTTATAACAGCCGAGATCAGAGCTATATGGCTGGTGAGAAGTCTAGGGTGAAGTGCTGAAAGGTCCGTTATCAACTAGGAATTTCACAAGTTATGGAGTGTCTGTTAATTAGTCATCCTTAGAGAAGTCTAGATGTTTATTTTCCTAATAGTATATTTGATAACCGTTACACTCCTTTGTTTATATGGTGCACATAGGCTCTCGCTCGTTTGGGGTTGGTGGCGCAACAGGGGAGATAGGCACTCAGTGGTAGAGATAGAGGAGTGGCCAAACGTCACCGTGCAGCTTCCGCTCTATAATGAATCCGCCGTAGCAGAGCGTGTGATCCGCGCTGTTGGGGAGATAGATTATCCTCGTAGTAGGCTTCAGATACAGGTTTTAGACGACAGTACAGATAATACGACAGAGGTTGTTGCTAGAGCCGTTGAGGATCTGATAGCTTTGGGGTTGGATGTAGCTCATATACGGAGAGCGAATAGACAAGGATACAAAGCTGGCGCTTTAGCTCACGGACTTAAGAGCGCTACTGGTAAATACGTCGCTATTTTTGACGCGGATTTTGTGCCTCAAGCCAATTTTCTAAAACGAGCCATACCCCTCTTTTCCGAAGGGGTTGGTGTCGTGCAGGCGCGTTGGGGTCACCTCAACAAGGACAGGTCTTTGCTGACTCGGCAGCAGGCTCTTTTAATGGACGCCCACTTTGTTGTTGAGCAATTTGTTAGGGACAGGCGAGGGTTGTGGTTCAATTTTAACGGAACCGCGGGAGTATGGCGTATAGAGGCTATAGAGGCCGCTGGTGGCTGGGAAGGGGATACCGTTACGGAGGATTTAGACCTCTCATATAGGGCCCAGTTGGCAGGTTGGACCTTTAGGTTTGATCCGAACCTTGTTGTGCCAGCAGAGCTACCTGATTCTATTGGAGCATTTATGGGTCAACAGCGCAGGTGGGCTCGTGGCGGAATTCAGACTGCCAAGAAGCTTCTCTGGAGGATCTTTAGCTCAAAAGCACCCTTCAAGATCAAGTTAGAGGCGTTTTTTCACCTGACAGGTAACGCCTGCTACCCTTTACTTGTGCTATTAGCCCTTCTCGTACCCTTGATTGTAAAGGTTCGCTCTCAGTTTGGTAATTGGGGCTCGCCTTGGGTGGACCTGTTTGTCTTTGTGTTTGCCACTTCAAGTGTATGGGGCACTTACACGGTTGCTGGGCTGATAGTTGGCAATGGGCGGAACAGCATATACAGGTCCCTTGGTGTAATGTGCCTAGCTATTGGGATCTCGATAAATCAGACCGTTGCTGTATTTTTAGGTATTTTTGGTGGAGAGACAGAATTCGTCCGTACACAAAAGGCTGGCGACTCTGGAACAATGTTCTCGTCTTACAGCCGAAAATTTGGCTTTATTGAGTTACTTATGGGCTTCTACTACCTTGAGGCCGTTGTCTGGGCTTTGGGAGTTGGGATGTGGAGCAGCCTGCCGTTGCTGTGCTTGTTTGGCGCTGGCTTTGCTCAGGTTGGATTCTTGAAGCTGAGAGAGGCGATCTCCCTCCGTGTGTCCAAACTACCTTTTCAACTGGGGTAACCTAGAGAACGGGTTTTCAATTGTTAGGTGTGGATGGCCGACTAAGGCTTCTGGCGGATCACTTGTGGCATCAATGCCTATCTCTATTAAGGCTTCAGGCTCTAGGCAGTTTGCTACGGTGAGACTGTAGCGCTCCAGTAACTTTGCGATCATTATCGCTCGCTGCGTACCTCCCCCAGTAGGGGCCGTTCCTTTGAGAAGTGTTTCAAACTTAGGCATAGACGCCTTCATTACATTAGCGAACGCCCGCTCTCCTTCTCCCAAACCTGGCCCTTCCTCACACCTAGCATCCACTATTATGTGGGCGCCCATCTTTAAGGGTGGATGATCAGATAGTGCTAGGTAGGTCGCGCCTCGAGAAGCTTGGTAGAAATTGGTCTGTTTAGAATCGGGTATACGTACGATTACGCTTTCGTAGGCCATGTTTACATATTCCCATGAAGCCAGCTGTTCTGATGAATAGGAGATGGCTTTTACAGGATCACCTGCACACCAGCCTAAGTCACCGACCTGTTGTAAGGCTATCGTGTGACCTAGGGAGGCTCCTGCTTCATCTATTATACTACGGAACAGGTTTCCTTTGAGCCTACCCACTCGCACCGAGTCATCACACACGATGTCTCGATGGTGTAGAGCAGCTATAGTTCTCCGACCACCGCACCCTACAACAGGACCCTTGTAACCCCCAGAGAAGCCAGCGTATTGGTGCAGCTCAATCTTGCCGACGGTTATGATGGTTGTCGCCGATATTAGCTCGGGGTTGATTTGAATTGGTACCCCCTGGATTGTGTTTACGGTCACGCAGTTGTCTGCATTGTGGTTACTAACTTTCCACTTAGTTTGGCCTGTGAGATGCTTTAGCTCCTTTCTTGAGAGCTTACGGTGTAGGCCAAGGCCAACAATAACAGATGTAACTGAGTCTGGATTTAACCATGCGGCCAAGGCTTTAAGTGCCTTGGCTACATCAATATCTCGCGTGTTGTCAGGTACGGTAATCGCCACTGTACCTTTTGGGATACCTATACGTTCAAGGGCCTCTTCTGGCGTCGGAGCCAAAAAATAGTCGCTATAAGTGGCACTGTGTACTCTATCGCTGGTATCCACCACGCCTCCGTCCATGTAGCTGTCACTGGTTCGTAGGTTCCTAACACATGATACGACCAGAGAGAGGTTGTAGCAAGAACTGCCCATGGCCATGCTCCCACCCAAAGGGCGGGCAACAGAGCCCAGAGCACATACCAAGGATGAACAACGGGCGATAGAGCAATTAGTGCTGCGCTGACGCACAAGAAGAACATTGCGGGGGAGACTTTTCGTGTGGCGGCGAGTAGGCAGAATGTAGCGCCTATGGCTACTCCAGCTAGCCTGGCAGTGGCTGGCTCACCAAAAACTAGGAGCAGGATATTGAAACCAGAAGCGTTGAAAGACCAAGCCTCATAGTAACGGTTGAAACCCCTAATGAGGGTGGGGTCTAACCAAGGGGTTAAGGATAGACCTATTGCGATAGCAGTCAGTAACAGTAAAAGGCCGCTCTTGGTTAAACGTTGTCGTTTTATGATTGGTACTAACAATGCAAGAGGTAGTAGCTTTACCAATCCTCCAATCACGGCGAAAACCCATGCTTTCGTTAGGTCCCCTCGCTGTATAAGTAGAAGACATGTCGCTGCGAGCATGATGGCAGTGGCCTCAATGTGACCATTTTGTGCGGATTCTAGGACTGGCAGCGGGTGAATCGCCCATAAGATCGTTGCGCCAAGACCCTTTTTTCTCGTCCCGATATAAATAATGGCGACGGTTATGAAGTCAGCCAAAGCAGCTGTAATTTTTACAATGATAGGCGAGTATGTTGTAGCTGCGAAAACCCTAAACATCGCAAGGCTACCTGGTGGGTAGATGGTAGAGACCTCTTTGTGGCCAACCTGTTCCCATATATGGTCTCTGAGTGGAAAGAGTTGTTCGGAACTAGGGCTGTATACGAACGGGTTAAAGCCCTCAAGTTGAACCCTTCCTTCCCAGAGGTATCGAAATAGGTCGTCAGACAGGAGCGGATCAACAATAATAAATACTGCTCTGATAATCAGTGCGACAATTAATACACCCAAAGCCAAATGGGCCTCCTTGTCGCAATAAAAGGCCAGAAAAATTGTTGAAATGCCCCACAAGGTGACGAACACTAAGAATGCTGAAGGAGATTCTCTAGGTGCTGGAGAGCTCAAAACACCAGCACACCCAGCTATGCAGAGCATAAAACTGAGCTTCAAACGTAGAGAATTTGTTGACATGGCAAGTGTTTCTATCTATGAAATTGGAGTAAAGTAGGGACTTCTTCTGTTTGTATTCAGCAGTTAAAGATTTATCGCCTATATCTTGAATATCATCAGGAGTATCAATGATTATCAATCGTACATATTTTCACCTATTATTATTGGCTCCGATGTTGTTCGGATCATCTTGTGGTGACAACACGGGCGGCCCAGAAGGCGAGACTGAGTTGGTTGACATTGCCAGTCCCGAGAGCCTATTTCAGGTCGCCGCCGTAGATCCAGGCTTTGGGCCAGATGGGACCGTCTTTGACGTCTCTGTTTATGGTTCAGGGTTCTCACAGTCTGCGCGTGTCCGATTCGGAGAAGTTGAGGCTGTTAGAGTTCTGTTTGTCGATGAAAATACTCTGACCGCCACAGTTCCACCACTCACAGTAGGAGCTTTCGATGTTACCGTAGTTAATTCTGACGGTGAATCACAGACCTTGCGAAACGCCCTGAACATAGAGGCAGAAGTAGAGGAGGAGGTGCGCTGTGAAGACGGAACAGTCTATTTTGGGTTTAACTCAGATACGATGGAGCCTGAAAGTGCGTCGGTCTTGTCATCTATCCTCGAGTGCCTTGAAGGTGCTCAGTCAGCCACACTTGTCTTTGAGGGTCATACGGATGAGCGGGGAACCACAGAGTACAACTTGGCGCTAGGAAACAGGAGGGTGGACAGTGTTCGGCACCAGGCGATCTCAGAAGGTTTGTCGCCGTCTCGCTCAACCGCTGTTTCCTATGGAGAGGAGCGCCCTGTAGCAGGTGGGCATGATGAACAGGCTTGGAGTAGGAATCGTAGGGTAGAGATAAGGGTTCAGCAATGAGAAACCTTATCCTCGTTATTGCCTCTGTTAGCACCTTGTTGCCAGGATGTGCGATAGACAGACGCGGAGAGTCAGCAACTTCCCAAACCTCGAGTGCTATCTCAATACATTCGCAGCAATTGGCTGAGGCGGCCACAGAGATGAGTGAGATTCAGCGGAGGACCACTCAGATGGAGGAGGTTTTAGCCTACCAAGGTGAACGCTCGGAGGTCGAGCTAGAGGATATGGACTCTGTCAGGCGAGAACTTCGTAGTTTGCGAGGAGCCGTCGAGGAGCTTCAACACTCAAATAATCAGCAACTGTCTTCGGTAGATGCTTTCCAGGAAGATGTCGCATCAAGGGTCGCAGCGCTTGAGATAAGTGTGTCTAATATAGAGAGAACTTTTGGCCTGTCCCCAGTGACCGAACTTGTCACCGACGGGACCATCTCTGAAGAAGAGTCTGGCATAACTGAAGCAGTTGCTGAAAACGTCGATGAGGCTGCTGCGCCAACAGTAGAGGGTGAACCCCAAGAGCCTACCGTAGAAGAGAGCCCCGTTGAAGCGGGAGTTCTTAGAGGAGGAGGGGTTGACATAGTAGCTCAAGAGGTCGTGGATAATAGTGACGGTGAAGGGGATGATCCCTTGGTAGTCGCTGAGCGAGCCATCGCCGAGGGACACCCAAGAGTTGCTAGAGCTATTCTTGAGAGGGTAATTCGCGAGGGAGGGGATAGCGCATCTACGCCTGAGGTTCTATACAGGCTGGCTGAGACATGGTTCGCTGAGGGGCTATATGAACAGGCAGGTCTTCGTTTTCAAACGGTTGTCGAGCAGGGCTCTGGTGAGAGCTGGGCTGCTTGGGCGATGGTTCGTCAGGGAGAGTGCTTTCAGCATTTAGGCGACAATGCAGGCGCGTCCTTTTTTTGGGAGGATGTGTTGCGAGAATATCCGGGTAGCGAGGCCTCTGAGTTAGCCGAGACCTTGTTGGGTCGTTAGCCCCTTTGTACCAACGTGACTATCCTTCTTGACTCGGGGGTAAGTACTTATTATACGGCACGTGTAAAATCGCTTTCTATACCAAAAGAGCGGCCCTTTTAGGGCGGCTCTTTTTTTGTCTGGTGCCACCGTGTCTGTTCTTAGTGACCTTCAAAATCGACTATACGAGATTATAGAGCCCACCGTTATTCGGCTTGGTTGCGAATTGGTTGCAGTCGAGATGCGTGGTGTTGATGGTCGGAGGACTATTCGCGTATCTGTAGATTCTGAGGAAGGGCTGACTATGGGTCTATGTGCAGATGTTAATCGAGCACTATCGGCCTTGTTAGATGTCGAAGACCCAGTAGATGGGGCGTATGATTTAGAGGTCTCATCCCCTGGTATTGAGCGCCCAGTTCAGCTTTGGCGGGACTTCGTGATGTTCGCTCAAGAGGGGTACCGAGCTAGGATTCAGTTAGACAAGGACTTTCCAGGGCGTCGTAGATACACGGGTAAGCTCTTGGAAGCGGTAGATGAGCAGATTTTGATAAATGTCGATGGTACGGAATTTAATGTTCCGTTTGATCGTGTTGAAAGAGCAAACCTTATTTTAGATATAGAAGAACACTTGGCGCTCTCGAAGAGAGCAGCCGAACCAACATTAGGAGACTGATATGATTTCCAGTGACCTCTCTCGTCTTATAGACGAGGTACATCGTGTTAAAAACATTCCTCGCGATGCCGTAATTGGCGTACTTGAGTCAGCCATGGAGGCCGCAGCCCGTAAGCGTTACGGTATGGGTCGTGACATTGAGGCTCAATATAACGACGAGCTGGGTGAGGTTGAACTCTTTGAGTTTAGGACTGTAGTTGATGAGGAGGCAGATTTCGATATAGAACTGCTATTCGAAGAGGCTAGAGATCTGGATCCAGATTGTGAAGTAGGTGATTCCCTAGGTGTAAAGATGGACATCGAAGCCCTAGGACGCATCGCTGCTCAGACAGCTAAGCAGGTCATTATTCAAAAGGTGAGGGACGCCGAGCGTGAGATGACTTTCAACGAGTTCCGTGATCGTAAGGGTGAATTGATCACTGGTATCGTTAGGCGCTTCGAGAAGGGGAATATAGTAGTCGACCTCGGTCGTGCTGAGGCTATACTCCCACGTCGTGAGCAGGTCCAGACCGAGACTTATCGTCAAGGTGATAGGATTCAAGCTTATGTTCTAGACATTACAAGGGCGTCTAGGTCAGCTCAGGTTGTCCTTTCTCGTAGTCATCCTGGCCTTCTAATGAAACTCTTTGAACTCGAGGTCCCAGAGATCTACGAGGGCGTAGTTAGGATTGAGGCGTGTGCTCGTGAGCCTGGCTTTAGAGCTAAGATTGCAGTGTCGTCTACCGATCCAGACGTGGATCCAGTAGGTGCATGTGTTGGCCTGAAGGGAGCTCGAGTACAAGCTGTAGTCGGTGAACTTCGTGGCGAAGCTATTGACATCATTCCTTTCCACCCAGAGCCAGCTCACTTTATTGTTCACGCTATAGCTCCAGCCAGCGTTGCGCGAGTTTATATAGATGAACACACCCACTGTATGGAGCTTATTGTCCCAGATGATCAGCTCTCTAAGGCTATTGGGCGACGTGGTCAGAATGTGCGATTAGCCGCACAGCTAACTGGCTGGAGGATAGATATTTATTCAGAGGGTCGTCATCAGGAGATGAATGAAAAAGCCCACAATGAGCTTACAAGGATTACCTCAATTGATGAGGGACAGGTTGAAGCTCTAATTCGTAACGGCTACCGTTCAGTCCAAGAGTTTATCGACGCAGATCACTATGAGTTGGCAACAATTCTTGATATCGAAGAGTCAGATGTTCAAGCCATTGTCGATTCAGGTGATGCTGTGCTTGAGCAGTTAATTCTTGAAGAAACTGAGAGGCGTAAGCTTGAGGCTGTGGCTAAAGAGGAGGCCAGGCAGGCTGCAATTCTAGCAGCTGAAGCGGAGGCTATTGCTGCGGCAGAAGCTGCTGCAAACCCCGCCGCTGATCTTCCTCCAGAGGTAGACGACGAGCTTCCTCCAGAGGTAGACGACGAGCTTCCTCCAGAGGTAGACGATGAGCTTCCTCCTGAGGCAGAGTAACTGGAATTGGAACGCACCTGTTGCGCTACAGGCATTACGGGTGGTCGCGATCAGCTTATTAGGTTGGTCGTGGCCCCGTCTGGCGAGCTGTTCGTTGATTACAGAGGGAAACTCCCTGGTAGAGGGGCCTGGGTGGTCCCAAGCAAGGCCGCTCTACTTAAGATAGAGAACGCACCGAAGCTTGTTCGTAGGTCTCTTCGACAAGATGTTGATCCATCAGGCCTATTAGATAAGGTCCGAGCGGCTAATAGCGTGGCAGTTATGCACGCTCTTACTTTGGCCGCTCGAAGTGGTTCCCTTGTGGCAGGAGGCCAGCGAGTAAGAGACAGCATCTCCTCAGGAGATGCGCTCGCAGCTGTATTTGCATCCAATTGTTCAGAGAGGTTGAAAGCAGATATAATTAGTAGATGTAAGGGAGAGACGTGTGTTGAACTTCCGCTGACTGTAGATGAGCTCGGTGCTCGAATTGGTAAAGGTCAGCGTGCGGTATTAATCGTGATTAACTCTTCCACAGGAAGGAACCTATTAAGGGAGTTGGACTGTATGGTGGCACTGCGTTAAAGCGTCGGACCGCTCATCAGTAATGGCTCTAATTGTCAGTATCATGGTGAAACAAGGCAAAACGGCATCTTGCCGTGTTCGTTATCGCCCCAACAAAAGGGGCAAAAGTCGTCTATAAATGGCGCAAATGGGAATAAAGCATGTCGTCTAATAAAGACATCCTCGAGAGAATATCAAAAACTGGCGGAAGAACGACTGTTCGAAAGAGAGTCGCTAGTGAGTCAGCCAGTGCTTCTGAAGGCGCACCTAAAACACAGACTAGGGTTCGCGCGGGTGTGATTCGGCGAAGAAAGAAAGCGGACAAGCCACCTGTCGGTCCACCCAAGCTAAAAAAGGCAACTCCAGCTCTTTCAGCTAGTGTAAAAGAGAAGCCTGTCGCTCCTGTAGTCGAAGAAGTCCCAGTAGTTGCGGCCCCACCAGAAGAGACTGTAGAGGCTCCAGTTGTAGAGGCACTGCCGGTTGTTGAGACTCCAAAAGTTGAAGAAGAAAAGCAGGAGGCTCCAGTTGTCGAAGAGGCCCCAGTTGAAGTAGCTTCAGTAGAAGCCACTACTGTTGAACCAGCAGAAGAGGTCAAGGCTATAGAATCAACGGCACCCTCTGAGGCCTCTAGCGTTGAGGATGCGGCACCAGTTGTAGAGGCAGAGACAGTTACTAGTTCGGGTAAATCTCTTCCTAAACTCCCAGGGCTAGGCAGTGCTGTTATTGCACCGCCTCCTGGATATGACCCCTCCAACCCAGAAGCTCATGTAGCAGCCCCTGCTAAACCTAAAAAAGAGGCTACCAAGCCTAGTGATAGGTGGTCTAATGAGGATAGTGATTCTCGAGGCAAAGGTGATAAGCGACCTAGGCGAAACGAAGGTGAGGATCGGACAAGGCAAAAAAGAAGAGGTCGAAGAGAGGCCTTCACAGAGAACTTTGCATCTCCAGCATTTAAACGCCGTAAAAGGACGAAGCGTACAGGGCCCAAGAAGGCATCTCCTAAGCCGAGTGCTCAGAAACGTCGTATACAGATAGATGAGACAATCTCTCTAAAGCAGTTAGCCCATGAGATGAGTGTAAAGGCTAATGATGTAATCAAGATCCTTATGGGTATGGGCTCCATGGTTACCCTCAATGAGCAACTCGATTTTGATACAGCCCAGTTGGTCTCGGCAGAGTTCGATTACGAGGTTGTCAATATTGGGTTCCAAGAGGATGAGCACCTAGTCGAGGTCGAGCCCTCAGAAGATGAACAAGAGGGTGATATCAGACCACCAGTCGTTACTATTATGGGTCACGTCGACCACGGAAAGACAACGCTGCTAGATGCTATTCGAGGGGCTAATGTTGTTGATGGTGAGGCTGGAGGTATCACTCAGCATATCGGCGCATATCAGGTTGAGCATAACGGAGGCTTAGTAACCTTCATAGATACACCGGGTCACGAGGCTTTCACATCAATGAGAGCTCGCGGTGCTAACGCTACAGATATAGCTATTCTGGTTGTAGCGGCTGATGACGGAATAATGCCTCAGACAATTGAGTCAATCAACCATGTGAAGGCTGCAGATGTACCTTTGATTGTGGCGGTTAATAAGTGTGATAAGCCTGGCGTGAATCCTGAGCTAGTAAAGCAGCGATTGATGGAGCACGGTCTTGTACCAGAGGAATTTGGTGGTGATACAATGACAGTCAATGTATCTGCCCTCAAGCGCACAGGCCTAGACGGCTTACTTGATGCAGTACAGTTGATCGCTGAAGTTAGCGAGTTTAAGGCTGTTTCCGACCGACACGCTACAGGGGTGGTACTAGAGGCTCGCTTAGAGAAAGGGCGTGGCGCTGTCGCAACAATACTGGTCAAAGATGGAACCCTAAAGAAGGGAGATCCGGTTGTCTTTGGTTCGGTAGCTGGAAAAATCCGAGCCATGAATAGTTATGAAGGCAAAACCCTTAAAATGGCAGGGCCATCAACACCAGTAGAGGTGATTGGCTTAGCTGCGGTCCCTCGTGCTGGAGATGACTTTGTTGTTGTAAAGAACGACAAGGCTGCTAAGGCTTTGGCCTCACACAGAGAGGCTGCTGAGCGTGATGACAGTGGTGGTGGCAAGCGCAAACTGACTCTAGAAGACCTTATGGCCATGGGCCAAGAGGGCTCTGTAGAGAAGAAGAGCTTGAACCTAGTTGTTAAGGCTGACGTTCAAGGTTCAATCGAGGCCCTAAAAGTCTCTCTTGAGAAGCTAGATATAGAAGGCGTGGACGTGAAGGTTCTTCACGGCGCTGTTGGCGGTGTAACGGAATCCGACGTCACGTTAGCCGCGGCATATAACGCTATTATTGTAGCGTTCAATGTGCGACCTGCACCTAAGGCTCGTCGCGAGCTCGAAAAGCAGGGCGTAGACTATCGGTTCTACCGGGTCATATATGAAGCTCTTGATGAGATTCAGCTCGCTGCCAAGGGTAAGCTAGACCCAATAATTACGGAGAAAGTTACAGCCACCATCGAGGTACGTCAGGTGTTCAACGTTCCAAAGATTGGAGCTATAGCTGGCTGTATGGTTACAGATGGTCAGGTAATGCGTCGTCACAAGGCTCGACTATTAAGAGATTCAGTAGTCGTCTGGGAAGGAGACATAGCGTCGCTCAGAAGGTTTAAAGACGATGTTCGTAAGGTCGAGTCTGGCTATGAGTGCGGTGTTGGTCTTAATAAGTTCAACGACATCAAAGCAGGCGATGTGATTGAGACATTCGAGATGGTAGAGAATAACGCCTAGACTCAGGTTCACATTTCGTAATCCACCTAGGTTCTTTCTTGACTCGTCAACACTAAGTGTCTATAACTTATAGAGGTTATTTTCTGAGTGACGGGTGGAGAGGTTTGGTAGATGAAGTCGGATAAAAGGGGCGAGTATTGGATTTCAACTCCTCAAGTTGTGTCTCTAAGCGTAATAGCGATAGCGTTAACCGTTCTCGCATTCTTCATTGGAGTTTTCGTTGGACGAGGACAGGCCAACTCATTGGCAGTAGTCCCCACCGAGCCTGCGAACGGTAGAACAGCTGGGCTCATAAGCGACGATGTCGAGAATGACACCCTGACTGAGCTGTTGGCCCGTGTCGAAGCGGCAGCAGCAACTAGGGCTGATTCAATAGTATCTGAGGCACCATTAACTTTCTCCGAGGAGCTGGTGGTCGAGGAATTAGTGGTCGAAATTCCAGAAGAGGTCGAGGAAGAAGAAGTCGAAGTAGAGGTGATGCCAGCAGCGGCCCCAGAGCCTCCAGAATTAGAGAGTGAAATAGAGAATTTGTTGGCAAATGCGCCATCAGAAGGTTGGGCTGTGCAGGTCGGGAGCAACCCTTCTTTAGATGATGCAATGCTCCGCCAAGAGGAATTACGAGACATGGGTATCGAGACTTATGTTGTCGCAGCCTTGGTCGGCGGTAACACTTGGTACAGGATACGGGTGGGCCCTTTTGGAACAAGATCTGATGCCGCGGAAAGAAAGAATACTCTTCTTGCCGAGTTGAATCAGACCGACATAATAGTGACCCCAGTAAGATGAAACGTGTTGTGAACAAGCCATGGGGGCACGAAGAGATTTGGGCCCAGACCGATAAATATGTAGGTAAGATTCTGTTCGTTAAGGCGGGCCATAGGCTATCATTGCAGCACCATGTGGTGAAAGAGGAGACACTTAGAGTTCACTCTGGTGTCTTGTTGTTTGAATCAGGTAAGTCGATTGATTCGCTGGCGTCAGTTGAGATGCGTACGGGTGACGTCGTAACAATAAAGCCAGGGACTATTCACCGCATGACGGGGGTAACAGACTGTGAAGTATATGAGGTCTCTACAACTGAGTTAGATGATGTCGTTCGTCATGTTGACGATTATGGAAGAGAGGGGACTTCCAAACCTTAGGTATTTAAAGAAGTTTTTATTGAGCAGGTCCTGTCGGCTTCTTCCTTGACTTAGGAGGCGCTATGGGCGAAGATGACACGAGTTATTTTGTATTGGAAGGGTTTCAATGTTTGGATCTCATATGAAGTTTTCGAAATTGATTGTATTGTTTGGTGTTGGACTATGGGCGAGCCCAGGTTTCACACAGTCTGCAGACGTTGTTGAGGTTCAAGACGGGGTAAGCCTTGAGTACTCTGGCGAGCGAGTTTACGTAATACAGGTAGGAGACACCTTATGGGACATCGCCCAGCGTTTTTGGGAGGACCCAGACCAGTGGCCTAGGATGTGGTCTTATAATAGTTACATTACCAACCCCCACTGGATTTACCCTGGAAATGTAGTGTCGTTCACCCCAGGCTCTTTATTAAACCCTCCTTCGATGGATATAGACGGTGGGGACCTGAATGAGCCATATACTGTCGCCTCCGTTCAGTTTGAAGAGGCGCCTGTGGAGTGCGGTCCCGATGTCCGCTTCAATGACAGTAGAGAAGCCGCAGTCTACATTACCCCTGGGTTCATATCACAAGAAGGGGATGTGGAGAGGATAGGCGAGGTCTACGGAGCTAAGACAGGTATGATTAATCTGTCCGAGGGAGATCTTGTTTACCTACAGGTGGATGATGAGTTTGAGGCCCAATGTGGCGATGTGTTTACGGCTTTCCATCGAGGTGAAAGGGTAAGACATCCTGAGGAGCGACGCCTGAGGTATGGGTACATGTACCATATAACGGCAGAGCTAAGGGTCGTTGACGTAGACGGTGAAATGGCGACCGCAGTAGTCAGGCGATCGTACTCTGGCTTACAGCGAGGTGATCTATTTGGTGCGTTTGTGCCTGTGGCAGCTGAGCTTCCCGTCTCCCCACCGCGAGGTCAACTTGAGGGGATGATCGTTGCACGCCTCAATGGTGAGCAGGCGATTTTGGGCGGAACTGGTGAGACAGTGTTTATCGATAGAGGCGAGGTAGATGGTGTAGGTGAGGGTGATTCTTTCTATATCATTCAGCACGCAGATCTATTTAGAGGGCTTCGTAGTAACGATGAGAACATCCCCAACCAGGTCGCTGGTCGAGTTATTGTGACCTCTGTACAAGAGGACCATTCTACCGCTGTAGTAGTGGATGCTGCTGCGCCAATACGTGTGGGTGACCACGTATCAATGTCTGCAGATTAATTAAGCTCTGGACACATAAGATTAGACCTGTTTAGGTCCAAGTATAATTCAGTCCTTGTCGTTGAAGACCTGGTGTTTACACTTGTCTCGCCGACAGTTGCTCTTGCCGCAAGTAAACCTTGTGATTGGAGTGATGAGTGAAAGATAAAAGAAGTATGGTGATGTCAGGCGCATGGGTCGCCCTAGCACGACAATCTCCGCGGATAGACCTAAAGAGTCTGGTGGGTAATCTATCATCCGAGGCTGAACTGGAGAGTATTGGGGTGCATGGGCTAATGGGCCATGGTCTTAGCTTAAAACAGGCGAATGAGGTCTCAAAAGAACCTAGCCAAAACATGAGTTATCAATGGGTTACAGCCTGTTCACCTGTCTACCCAAGCTCTCTACTGGACTTACCTAACCCACCAGCAGTTCTCTGGGTTAGTGGCGATATATCTCTTCTTGGTCAGGTAGGCGTCGCTGTTGTTGGTTCAAGGAACTGTACGCCATATGGAAGGTCGGTAGCTGGTTCGGTTGCTGGCGCGATAGTTAGTAGTGGAGGGGTTGTAATATCAGGAGGAGCTCGTGGGATCGATAAGGCGGCTCATGAGGCGGCACCGTCAAAAACGATCATCGTTTTAGGCTGCGGGATAGCCCATTCTTCGGTCAGAAAATGGAGGCAATGGGAGAGAGAGAATGGTGGTCTATTAGTCAGCGAGTTTCACCCTGAACAACCCCCTACCAGGTGGAGCTTCCCTCAGCGAAATCGAATAATTGCTGCAATTAGTGCTGGAACAGTGGTCGTAGAGGCGGGTGTGAGGTCAGGTGCGACGATAACGGCTAGAAATGCTTCTGAATTGAACCGTGATGTCTTCGCCGTTCCAGGAAGAATTGATGCCCCAGCATCACAGGGAACCAACAGACTAATAGCCTCGGGCGCTCATTGTTTGGAATCTACGGGCCTTATAGTAGAGTTTCTGGCTGGGCGGGTTGAGGACTCTAGGAGGCTCGTTGCAGCCCTCTCTCGAGCGTCTACAGTAGGAGAGATCTCCGATAAACTATCTCTGTCGATACCAGTCACCTGCCAGTGGCTCTCTATGCTGGAGTCTTCTGGTGCGGTAGTTCGAGCTAGTGGTGGCAGGTATTTACTGTCTACCCTCAACCTATAAACTTGAATAGTCCTCTTCAGACTACTTGGTTGTTGCCTTAGCCTTTCTAACTATGGTTTTCTTCTTCGCAGGAGCCTTTTTCGCCGCAGTTTTCTTAGCTGGACTCTTCTTCGCTGAAGCTTTCTTCGTCGTTTTCTTTTTAGCAGAGCTCTTTCTCTTTGCCTTTTTCGGCTGGCTTCGTTTCTTCTCTAGAGCCTCAGACGCCATCTCCATGGTGACGGTCTCTGGCTCAACCCCTTTCTTTAGGGTTGCGTTTGTCTTGCCGTCAGTGATGTATGGACCCCACCGCCCGCTTTTCACCTGAATCTTTCTGCCTTCAGAGTCTTCACCTAACTCCTTTAGGACAGTAGCCGATTTTCTTCCTCTTGTTGGCTTCTCTGACAGTAGCTGTATCGCCTTTTCAAGGGTTACATCCAGCGGTGAGATATCCTCTGGAAGACTTCGTGTTTCGCCAGCACAGTCGATATATGGCCCGTAACGACCGTTCTTTGCCAGTATGTCTTTACCTTCTGTGCTCTGTCCTACTATGCGGGGAAGGCTTAGTAGTTTTATCGCAGTCTCGAAGTCCAAAGAGTCAGCCTCCATCCCCTTTAATAGGCTTGCTCTTTTTGGTTTTTTCTTAGAACCCTTTTCCTGCTCGCCAATCTGTACATAGGGTCCAAACCTACCAACCTGAACAGTCACAGATAGCCCAGTCTCCTTGTCTGTTCCAAGCTCACGGGGGCCTTCAGGTTGTTCATCCACGAGCTCTAGGGCTCTCGATAGGGTTAACTCATCGGGTGGCATGTCTTCTGGCACCGAACGAGTGGTTTCGTCGAACTGAATATAAGGACCGTAGCGACCAACCCTCAGCACAACATCTTTAGCCTCTCTCTGTCCCAAGGGGATACTACAGACACTTTTGGGGTCCGCCGTTTCGATAGCTTTATCAACTAGCGCCATTAGGCCGCCATCCTCTCGGTTCTCTCCGTTGTAAAAGTCCTTTAGAAACCCTAGCTGGTCACTCTTTCCCTCTGCGATCATGTCTAGGCCGCTCTCTAGCTGAGCGGTGAAGTCATAGTCTACGAGGTCACCAAAGTGCTCTTCCATTAGCCTAGTTACTGCGAAAGCAGTCCAAGTAGCGACAAGCGCTGTGCCTTTCTTGAATATATACCCGCGCTTCTCGATTGTATCGATAATAGACGCATAGGTGCTTGGTCGACCGATCCCTTTGCTCTCAAGTTGCTTAATAAGGGTCGCATCAGTCAGTCGGTTAGGTGGTTTAGTGTCGTGTCCCTCGGCTTTGGCTGTTTCAACCGTTGGGCTGTCGCCCTTTGACATGGTTGGTAGCGTCACCTCACGCTCTGCTAAGGCTGCACTAGGATCATCAGCACCTTCAACATATGCTTTTCTAAACCCAACAAAGTTGTATGACTTACCACGACTCCTAAAGATCGCTTCATCTATCTTTGTCTCTACTGCTCTTCGCACTCCTGTCGCGTCACTCATCTGGCAAGCGACAGTTCTCTTCCAAATGAGCTCATACAGCTTGGACTGATCAACCTCTAATGACGCGCTCTGTACAAGAGTCTTAAATCGGTCACCCGCAGGCCTGATAGCTTCGTGAGCCTCCTGAGCGCCTGCACTTGATGTGGAATATCTTCTAGGCGATGAGGGGAGGTATTTGTCCCCATAACTATCCTTAATCAACCCACGTGCGGCGGAGATAGCCTGTGAGGATAGGTTGGTTGAGTCAGTCCTCATGTATGTAATCCAACCGTTTTCGTATAGCTTCTGAGCTACAGACATTGTCCGCTTAGCGGACCAGCGGAACTTCCTGTTGGCCTCCTGTTGGAGGGACGATGTGGTAAATGGAGGAGACGGCCGCTCGGTGAAGCCCTTGTCTTCAACAGTGATTATCTCTGCCTCTCTACCTCGAATTCTATCTTGAAGCTCTATGGCGTCAGCCTCTACAAGGATCTTGCTTTTTGAGCTACCCTTTAGCGAGCCTGTGTTTGGATCGAAATCTTTGCTGTTAGCTACACGCTTGCCGCTAACGCTTTGCAGTACTCCCGAATATAACCCCGTATCCAGAGCGAAATCGGCCGTGAGCCCCCACCATTTTGCGCTTACGAAGGCCATGCGGGCCCTCTCTCGCTCTACAACTAGTCGTACCGATACGGATTGAACCCGGCCAGCAGAGAGGCGGGGCTTGATCTTCCTCCAAAGGACTGGGGATACGTCATAGCCAAATAGTCTATCTACAATACGTCGAGTCTCTTGAGCCCTAACTAGGTCCATGTCTAACTCACGTGGCCCTGCTAATGCGCCGCGTATAGCCTTCTCGGTTATTTCGTGAAATACAAGTCTGTGAACAGGTACCTTTGGCTTAAGAGCCTCTAGAAGGTGCCAAGCGATAGCCTCTCCCTCGCGGTCTTCATCAGTCGCGACGTAGAGAGCTGGCGCATCTTTAAGAAAGCCTTTTAAAGTCTTTATGGAGTCTTTACCTCGAGGGGTGAGTACATAAAGTGGTGAGAAGTCATTCTCAACGTCCACGCCGTGCCTAGACCAAGGCAACCCTTTGTATTTCGCTGGTACCTGGTCTGCTCCTTGAGGTAGATCTCGGATATGGCCGACACAGGCCTCGACAACATAGTCGTTCCCTAGGAACTTACCTATTGTTTTGGCTTTGGCTGGGGACTCTACAATGACTAGGGGTTTTCCCATGATTCTCCCAAGAAGTATTCAAATTCGACCATAGAGGGCAAGCCGATATAGGACAATAGGCGGATTTCTGCAAGCTGAAAGCTATAATCGTTGTAAGGTGTATGTATAAAAGGGGAGAAATTAATTGGAGCCGTGCATAAGAAATTTTCTTAGTAGCCTAGAGTTGGAGAAGGCGGCAAGTACACATACTCTGCGAGCATACAGGGGCGACCTGATGGCTCTGTCAGCGGCGGTTAGGGGAGATGTCTTGGGTGCCGATCTATCGGCCTTGCGAAAGCACTTGTCACAGCTATCTCTATCTAAGCCTTCACCTGCTACGACCCAGCGCCGGCTCTCTGCTATTCGTACTTTTTACAAGTGGGCAGTTCGTGAAGGTCTAATTGAGGCATCTCCAGCAGAGAGAATAAGCTCACCAAAATCAAAGCAAAAGGTTCCGAGGTTTTTTGATTACGAAGAGGTGGCGTCTATTGTAGAGCGCCCAACCCAGAGCGGTTGGTTCCAGTTAAGAAATAGGGCTATTCTTGAGATTATGTATGGTGCGGGCCTCAGGGTCGCAGAGGTTTCTAGCCTAGATATAGTTGATGTTTCACTAGGCGAAAGATTGGTAGATGTCCGAGAGGGAAAAGGTCGAAAGCAAAGGATTGTGCCTGTCGGACCCCCAGCCATCTCTGCTGTTAGGGAATGGTTGCAAGTCAGAGGAGAGAGTGAGGACAGCGCACTTTTTCTAAACAGACACAGCGGTCGACTCTCTACTAGAGCAATGCACAGGATCGTCCGTGACGCAGGGTTAAAAAACGGAGTTGTCGGATCTCACCCTCACGCTTTGCGCCACACATGCGCCACTCACCTTTTAGCTGGTGGTGCAGATCTTCGCGCTATCCAAGAGCAGTTAGGTCACAGCTCACTTAGCTCTACCCAGCGTTATTCTCATGTGTCAGTTGAGCGGTTGCTGGATGTCTACAGGGAGTCTCACCCAAGGGCAAAAACCCGCGATAAAGAACTTAGTCATGATAAAATTGGTGAAGGTACAGAACAAGTGGAGGGCGCAGATTAATTGAATCTGCTACGATTAGGTAATGAATGAACTTACGTCAGAAGAGGAGCGAGAGCTTAATCTAGTGCTCGAGCGGCTTAACACTGGAGATCATTACCATATCTTAGGGGTCGAAAAGAGCAGTGAGCTAAAAACGATAAAGACGGCCTATTTTGCTCTATCACGAACCTATCATCCAGATATGTTCTATAGAAGAGCGGCTGACGGTATTCAAGAGAAGGTTGAGGCCATTTTTACTGGGATTAACTTAAGTTACGAGGTTTTGTCTGATGAGGTAGCTCGCCGCAAGTTCGATATTCAGCTCGCTCGTAAGGAGAGGGAGGAGGCGGGTCCTAGGACTCGAGAAGATGTGCGCCAGCGCAGCCAGTCTTTGATGGAGAGTGCTGATAGTGATCCTTTTGAGGTGACGGACACAGGCTCTGACACCACAGCAAGGAGATCTAAGTCAAGGGCTGGTAGAGCTAGGGCGAGAGCTCGGATTAGAGAGGAGTTGGGCGTCTCTAAATCTAAAGTAGTTCGACCATCAGAGTCTTCCAGTAGGAGGCGAAGGCGAGAGCGTAACTCCTCATCGGAGACTACAGGGAGGTTCTCATCAAATCTTAGGGAGAAATTAGGGGAGCGTATTGCAAAGGCTAAATCATATTATGAAAAGGGCCTGGTAGCGATAGAGGCTGAGGACTGGGCGAAGGCTGGCTCAGCGCTACAGATGGCGACCCAGCTGGATCCTAGCAATGACGAGTATAAGAAGTCACACCAAGAGGTTCGGCCTAAGGCCGCTTCAGTTCGAGCCTCTGGCTTTGTTCGTGCAGCTGAGAGCGCAGAGAGCTTTAGAAACGTGAAAGAGGCGATCTATAACTACCAGAAGGCTGTAGCTTGTGATCCTCCTGAGGGGACAGCCTATTACAGGTTAGGTCAATTACTGCTGGATTACGCATCTGAGCCTAGAGAGGCTTTGAAGAATTTCCGCAGGGCGGTGTCAAATGAGCCTGAATCTGTAAAGTATAGGCTCGCTTTAGCTGCATTATACGTAAGAGAAGGCATGGGTAAAAACGCTCAGCGAGAGTATCAAAAGGTCTTAGCTATCGATCCAAAGAACAAGGAGGCTAAGAGCAGCTTAAAGAAGTTGCGTTTCTGACACCGTCTCTTTAGCCCGTTGGGGTTAGCAAGGGTTCAACAGGAGGCGTGGTATGCCAACCCAAGAGATCGTGGATGTTAAGAAAGAGAATATTGTCGTCGTCGGCACCCAGTGGGGTGACGAGGGAAAAGGTAAGATCGTAGATGTCCTAGCAAAAGACGTTGGTACTGTTGTTCGGTTTCAGGGGGGCAATAACGCTGGTCACACCCTGGTCGTTGATGGTGAAAAGATAGTTCTTCACCTCGTCCCTTCAGGGATCCTAAACAACAATACTAAGTGTGTAGTTGGTAATGGGGTCGTTGTGGACCCTGTCGTTTTTATGGGTGAGCTTGACGCTCTAAAGGTCGGTGGGAGAAGTGTCCAGCCAAGGTCGCTAGTCGTCTCATCGTCCGCTCATGTGGTTCTTCCTTATCACCAGATGCTAGACAAGTGCAGAGAGCTATCTCGAGGTGGTGACGCCATCGGGACAACGGGTAAGGGGATCGGCCCAGCATACGAGGATAAGGTTGCACGGCGTGGTGTGAGGATGCTGGAATTTGTCAACCCAGAGATGTTTAGGGCCAAACTAGAGTTACTTCTTCCAGAGAAGAATAGAATGCTTTCTGAGTGGTTTGGCGCTGAGCCCTTTACGGTTGATGGGATAATAGAGTCGACAAGAGATGCAGCGGAGCGAATAGCTCCATTTGTGAATGACTCTATAGGTCTGGTGCACAGAGCTGTAACAGAATGCACTGGGGTGCTCTTTGAGGGTGCTCAGGGTACTTTCCTAGATATTGACCACGGCACATATCCGTTTGTCACCTCATCTAACACCGTAGCAGGGTCTGCTTGCGCAGGTTCAGGTGTTGGCCCAAGATATATAAATCAGGTTGTTGGGATAACAAAAGCCTATACCACTAGAGTTGGTGCAGGCCCATTCCCCACCGAGCTTACAGGGGAGATAGGTGAGACCATGCGGGCTGTAGGTCAGGAGTTCGGAGCAACCACAGGTCGTCCTAGGCGTTGTGGGTGGTTCGATGCCGAGCTTGTGAGGTACGCATCTATTGTGAACGGTTTGACACAGGTCGCACTAACAAAGCTAGACGTATTGTCAGGGCTTCCAACACTCAAAATATGTACTGGTTACAAGGGTCTTACGAGTTTTCCTGGTAGCGCGGCTGAGATGGAGGGCGCTGTTCCTATCTATGAGGAGATGGCAGGATGGAGCGAAGATATTTCTGGCTGTAGAACTATAGAGGAGCTCCCAGAGACATGTCTCGCCTATGTAAGTAGAATACAAGAGTTAATCGGCATTAAAATAGGAGTTTTATCAGTAGGACCAGGCAGAAAAGAGAACATCGCGGTGTCATCCTTATTCAAAGAATAGCTTCTTCGAAACCCTCTGGTCTTGACGATTTATAATTGTTGAGATAAACGCCCTCGTGAATGGGCCGTTAGCTCAGTAGGTAGAGCACCGGCCTTTTAAGCCGAGGGTCACTGGTTCGAATCCAGTACGGCTCACTTTCATCACCCTATCGTCTAGTCCGGTCAGGACACCAGGTTTTCATCCTGGCAACACGGGTTCGAATCCCGTTGGGGTGACCATTCAAA
>Ga0115011_10000394_pt1 | contig 36495 bp, 18 predicted proteins | sample TroAtlMetagenome_2_FD_88705 | JGI IMG/M metagenome (GOLD analysis project Ga0115011, IMG submission 88705) | Marine eukaryotic phytoplankton communities from Atlantic Ocean - Tropical Atlantic ANT8 Metagenome | ecosystem: Environmental > Aquatic > Marine > Oceanic | place: Tropical Atlantic... | reverse complement strand
GATGTTTGTGGGAAGAACATCTTCAGAGAGATGTAATTAGTTCTATACTTAAAGTATGCATTAATGATGTTGCCTGTTTGAGCAGGAACTCTTACTGCCTCTGAAACTTCAGAAGGACATTCTTTCTTACCATGTACTGGACACTCTTCACCTTTATGATTATGCATACAACCTTTCTTTTCGTCTAAAGGAGTTTTTGATATGAGTCCAAGTTCTTCCTTCTTCACGCAATTATTATAGGTCTTACCAAACATCTTTTTGGTTCCCTTTTTCTCATATCCTTTCCAACACTTTTGACCTTCTTCAAGATCAATCTCAGATCTCCAATCAGACATTTGAAACTCTTCCTTTTTGGTGCTATTACCCCAATTAGCAGCACCTTTTTTGCGACACTTAACTAAAGCACCAGATGCATATGCACTTGGCCAAACTTTATAGCGTGACTTTACCTTGTGATAACAAGCATCTTTAGTTCCTGCTTTTTCTAAAATTGTCTCTTCGGATTTAATACCACCAACTTTATCAATTGCCTTACCAAGAAGTTTGCCAATTTTATCACGCTTACGTTCTTTAGGTTTAGGTGTAGAAGATCCACCCTTCTGACGCTTAGCATAATCAATATAGGATTCGCCCTTACGAAGTTTTTTAGGATCTGGTTTTGATGATGAAGGAGATGGAGAAGAACCTCCTCTATCTTCACGGGCTCGCGCTTTATTGCCCTGACCACTGATTTGAGCATCTTTCTTGGGGTCAGGATGCCAGTAATCACCTTCGCGAATTGTTTCTTCTGTCTTCACGTTAATTGCCTTCCCTTTTCTATCTGGATTTGGATCCTTACGATTCTTGCGACGGAATGCTGCTTCCTCTTCATCCTTAGAGAGAGCACGCTTCATTTTTGAAGAACCGCACTTGGGTTTTGTTGTTTGTCCTGGTTGTTTGGCACAGGGTTTTCCTGCATACTTGCCACCAAGTTGCACCCAACCAGGCTTCCCATCAGAAGAGCGACTCTTGCCAAACCAGTCACGCAAAGAACTATCACCACTTTTGTTCCCTTCCGAAACCGCAGCGCCGTTTCCGTTTCCGTTTCCGTTTCCATTACCATTTTTCTTTTTATCATCATCTATTGAATGCCCATTTTCTTTACGGAGCATTCCTTTGGGGTCTACCATAAATCCACGAGGAATGGATTTACATTTCTCGTCAGTATAGCAATAATATTGTCCTGCGGGACAACGACCATTCTTTGCTTCATTAACATCACCAGTCATATCCTTCTTATGAAGGTTCTTATATAGATGCTTATGAAGAGGTTTTGCCTTCTTCATGATTTTGTCTCTAGACTTGTAATTAGTCTCTTCTTTCATTTGAATGACAATATCCTTTTAATATTTATACTTTTGTTAGCGTCTTTGAGATTTTGAATACTGTTGATGTGCTAGAACTTGGAGTTGCTCTAACTCTCACATTACCAGAATTGATATCAGCATCAAATGTTGCAAGAGAGTCATTTGTTGTTCTTATCGTTCCAAATTCCGACAGATAAACATTAGTTCCATCATGCAAAACATTTAATGTCGTCACATGATACGCTGATCCTTGGGTTATCTGAATTTGATACTGTGCAGATCTAAAGACGCTTGCACTAAAAGTATCTATGTTAGATTCTGATGTTGTAGTGGTAGTTGCTGTTGCAGCATCAAGTTTTATTATTGTTGTTTGACTACCAGCACCAATCTCTAAACCACTTCTAGCAGTAGCAATACCAATTGAATCAACATAAGTTACATCATCATAAGTTATTGTTCCACCAACACTTAGATTTCCAGTAAGAGTAAGACTAACTCCGGTTGCACCATCTGCTAATGATGTAGCTTCTCCGCTACCAGAGAGTGCTGTGCTTGCAATTCCAACCCATTGAGATCCATTGTAAATTAAAAGTTTATCTGTGCCTATTCCGGCATCAAAACTTACATCATCAAGGTCTTTGATAAATCCAGCACCACCGCCACCGATGGTATATAATTGCTGCTGAATTCTATTGATGAATAACTTGTAGTGCTTTGCTAGATCTTCATGTGTAGCAAAGTTTTGATCCGTTGGAGTTAAAGGATCAATGTTAGACTCACTAGGATCAGGTTGAACAGGTCTATTGTTTATCTCTTCTTTTAAGACCTCTTGTTTACCTCTAATCTCTTCAACTATGACTTTTAAAGATTTAAGTCCGTCTTTAAATTCATCCCTTACATCACTAATCTGCTCATCATAATATTTTACTTCAGGCAACTCTGAAATCTCTTTCTTCAGATCATTAAAATATCCAAGAAGCAGTTCATCAGTTTTTATACTTTCTTTGTTTACTTCTTTAAGATCTTTTTTAAGTGTCTGTTTAAGAAGATTATACTCACCAAGAATTTGCTTCTTTAATTTTCTATCATCATCTTTAAACTCTTTGTGATGACCCCACATACGCATTGAGGTCTCTTTGATTTCTTTCCAAATCTTTTCTTTCTCTGTATCAAACCTGGTATTGATACTCTCTCTTAGGTCATTAAACTCAGTTCTAGTTTCAAATTCTTTCTTATCAAAGTGCTCTTCAATTCTATCCAGGTCATATTCAACCTTACCTCTCAGTCCCTCAACAGCATCATGGACTTTGACAAAATCATCATCAATGACACTAAAAGTTTTTCCAATCCAAGAGAAATCAGGGACTTCATTTACCTCATTGACCCACTTAGGGAATGTAGGAATTTGATCTCGTACTTCTTGAACTGATATTCTAAGAGACTGAATATCTTCCTCATAATATTTTGGTTCAGGGAGTTCATTAATGTTTTGATTTACCCGATCAAGGCGAAGTTCTAATTTTTCAATCTGCTCATCATAATATTTTATTTCAGGTATATCTGCAGCATTGTTATCTACTACTTCTTTTAAAGTATCAATCTGCTCACAGATTTCCTCTATTTCTGCTTCATAATATCTAACTTCAGGTATATCTTCTCTTACCTGGTTTATCTGCTCTGTTAGACTTTCTAATTCTTTATCGTAATACTTTATTTCTGGAATGTCTGGGATGTCCTTCCTGACATCGTTGATCAGACGAATTAATTCTGGAAATGGTGGAATTATGTCCTTTACTTCTGCAAACGTATTACCATCAACATCTTCTATAGTTTGAGTTGCTTCCTCTATCCTGCGAAAATCATCTTCTTCTTCCTCTTTCGCAATAAAATCTTCGACAGAAGGTAATTCTGTATTTACTTCTTCTGTTATATAATCTTCAACTGACGGTAGACTTTCTATATCTACAATGTAATCGTCAATAGAAGGCAAGTCTTCTCTAGACATTTTATTAGTAATCTTAGTACTTTGGGATTTCTCTCCCCAGATTATTTATTGTCCTTTTGACTTTCACTCTTTAATAACTTTGCCAAATCTGCGGTAGACCCTACAAACAATGCATTGGTAACATTTGTAGGTCCTTTAGCAGATTCTTCATTAACGTCCTTAAGTTCTTTCTGCAACTTCATTAACTTGTCAGTTGCATCAGCGACATTCTTAATCAACTGACCAGCAACTTCATATGCTCTTGGCATTTCACTTTCTTGTGCCAATTCTAAAATACCATTAAGTGCTTCTTGTCCTTTTTCAATAATACTGTAAAGATTGCCACGAGTATATTCATAGTCTTTCTTTACATCATCTACAGACTCTCTTACCTTTTCAATTTTTTCTTTAACAATTTCAGGTTGAACGACATCACTTGTCACATTAAACTCATTATTTAATTCATCAAATTGTTTTGTCATTTTCATTCTATCGTACCATCAAATCCAAAGTCATCTCCCATAGGGATAAGATCATCATCAGCAGCAGTAATCGAATTGATAGCAGCTCCTCTAACATGATCATTAGCAGTGGTTCCCTCACTTCCTCTTATAACAGTCAATTGATTGCCACTAATTGCTTTCACAAACATTGTCTCATTATCTACACCAATATTAGTTTTAGCCGTAACCGCTGATCCACTATCAACTTCAAATACAGTATCTGTGGAAACAATATCTGCTGTCAAATTGGTAAGAACATCTCCAGTATAATTTTTTACTGCTTTAGGAGTGACAGTATAAGTGATATCTCTTTCTGTATTTGAAGTATTTGTTCCTGTGATATAATTGATTTTTGCACTGCGAACGATTTGTTTCGTAGAATCTGTAACAGGTCCGAATAGATATGTCTTTGCAGTAAATCTCATAGTATAAAGTAAAACTCTACGAGTTCTAAAGTCACCTTCATAATCATCTTGCATTGTTATATTTTCTAATATAATTGGGATATCTCTCTTTTCATTTATTGATCCAACTAAATTAACCGTGAGATTATATGCAGGTTGAAAGTATGGTAAAATTTGCTCAACTATCTGCAGAGCATCATCATTTAATTTAGTCATGATACTCAATTCAAATGCCATATTATATGGCACTGGCATATAATTCTTTTTAGTTAGTTTTTCTGTTACAGGATCTTTAGTTGTAAACTGTTGAGTGGTAGTTACTTTTCTAGATGGATCATAAGTCAACCCAGTAAACTCAAATGACATTCTGGGTAATGACATTGCTGTTGATTTATTTAAATCAGCAACTTGATCAAGTCTTGCTAAAAACTTTTGAGTAGGCCCATATGCCAAAGGAACTTTAACGATGCTTGTCGTATTATCTGATGCGTCTGTATGCTGTATCTCCAATCCATTAAAAAGAGTACCAAAAGAAATAATGGTCTTCCTCAATATTTCGTTATAAAAATACTCAAACATTTTTAGATATCCTGTGTAATATATTTATGGTGTTCCAAATGGATTTGATTCTGTAAAATCTAATATCTCATTTGCTTCTAGTTGGAAATCGTCATTATCAGAGAATCCATCATCTGCAGGAGCGGTGCCTACATCTAAGATTAGGTTAGTTGCTCCAGATGTTGCACCAGTGATTGTTTCACCTTTAAGGAATATGCCATCAACATCATAAATATCCAACTCTCTTGTAGAGGAATCCCATTTTCTAACTCTTGCAGTGGCAGTGGATGTTCCGCCAGTAACAGTTTCGTTGAAACTAAAGTCTCCACTTCCAGATGATCCTGGAGACGCAATACTGATTGTTGGTGCCACTGTATATCCAGCACCAGCATTACTAACATATATCGCTGAGATAGTCCCTGCTGCGCTTACAATAGCGGTTGCAGCAGCAGACACAGTAGAAATACCTGTGAAGGTAATTGTGGGTGATGTGGTGTATCCTGAACCACCTGAAGTAAGAGTTACAATTCCGATCGGACCATCACTGCTGAGGAATGAAGTTGCTGCAGCACCAGATCCAGTTCCATCAGCATTGTTTGAGAAGAATTGAATTTTAGGAGCAACTGTGTAACCAGATCCAGGATTGATTAGTTGTACACTTTGAACAACAAGTTGATTACCCTCTGGACTTGCTGCTCCACTACATACAACTACTCCACCCTTAGTTAATGCAGTTGCAACACCAGTAACTCCCCCACTTGGAGCTGAAGAAATTGCAACTCTTGGAGGAACAATATAGTTTGAACCCCTATTAGTAAGAACAATATTTCTAATTGCTCCGGTAACAATACCGGTGACAGCAGTTGCCTGAGATGCAGTTCCAACAAGAGTTAGTTTTTGAATGCCGATACCAGCATAAATTGTATCTCCATCTGCACCCTCAATTCCCTCTAGGGTATCATCAATTTCATCAACTCCAGTATCAATAATTTCATCTTCAATACGGAAGAGTTCACATCTTAATTCATAGACGTAATTCTTCTGTAACTGATAAAATGGTTTTTCATGTTCAACATATTTAATTTCAAATATGCGATCACCCAGAGGAAAATAAATTAAATCTCCTTCTTTTGGTCTATTTGAAATTTTAACATTTGACTCATTTTTCAACAAAGGTGAGATGTAACTCTCAAATCTATCCTTTGAAATTATTAAAGTTATCTCATTAGTTTGTTGTATTCCAAACTTTGAAAGTAGTGTTGGATTATCACCATACCCATCAAAATTTTCAACATAAGCCTCTATTGGATATGCATCATCAAATTTTGATTCTATTACCTCTCTAAGAATTGTATTTGTTGTCACATATTTTCTAGGCATGAAGTGAACTTCCACTCCATACATTCTTAACTGCTCATTGATTAAATCCTGAACAAGATTTTGTTCCCCAGAGGAACCCTGTAAAAAGAAGGGATTAAGTGCCATTATCCAATAAAGTCGAGAGGTGGTAATTCATATGTGTTAGACATTTGTTCTTGTATTTTGTCTAACTCTTGCTGAGCATCATCATATAGTTGACGACCATTTAACTCAACCCCACCTGGTAATTTAACTCCCTGGAATTTTATAAGATTCATTCCCCACTGACGCTTCATCAATGCAGTGAGGTATTTTTTTACAAAAAAGTCATTATATACTCTGGAGAAATCATTTGGGTCTAAAAGTCTATAACAATCAATAACTAAGTAATCATCTACAATAACACTTTCATAATCAATATCTAAGTATAAACGATCTTGTCTTTGATTAAATCTAATTTGCTTTTCAGTCGTAAGAGCGAAATCTAAATCTTCCAGATATCTTTTAGTCATGGCATATGTCAAAATTTCGGTTGAACCGAAATAATACATATCATTCAAGAATAATTGATACTTAACACTGAACATATTGCTAGTTGCAGTGTTAGCACCATCGAACCTAAAAATTTTGTTTATCCCAATAACTGCGGGAGGAATCTGAATATAATTACTATTTTCTTCATAAGAAAAAGTAGTAGCACTTCCTACTATATTGGCGGAGGCAGTTGTTGTGACAATACCGATAGGATTGGTAGCTGCTTTACCTCTTCCCCTATCTATATCTTCTTGTGTAATTTTATATTTTAAATATGTTTGAACGACCCCATCATAATGTCTCTCATGAAAATATTGCAAGGCATCATCAACCAGATCCTCTACCTGTTCATCAGCGATATTAATTTCTAAAACAGGAGCGCCTAATTGCCTCTTACAATAAGTAATAAGTTCTGATCGGCTAGATGGTTGTGCCATTTATTATATAATACCTTTTTAGTATTTATAGGGAACTTATGGATGAAACACCCGAACGGACAATAATATTACCATTGACTAAGGTATATATGGTGCTACCAGAACCCACTATAAAGTCATAAACATATCGACCCTCAGTTAAAGACTTAGTTGTTGTGCCCCCAAGAGAGATACGAACTTTTCCAGCAGCAGCACTAGTAAATCCAACAACAAAAGTTGCTGTAGGAAAAGCAGTTGACCCGATAGCAGTACTCTTAGTCATTTGAGATGACCCAGAGTAACCTGTAAAATCAAACGCTGTATTTGAAGTTGTAACTACCTCAAAATCTCCATGAAAATTTGATCCACCAAGAATCGTAAAATTTGCAGCAGGAGATGAATCTGCGTTTTGATCAAATGTTATCTTTTTGGTTGCCATCGACTAGTCCTATTAGTGACATTGTTTCTTGCTGTTTATAATAAAGTTTGCAAAAAGATTTTGCAATATTGCGAAGTTCTTCACGATCATCACAACTATCTATTTCATTTGCTAATTGGTTATAAGCAAAACTTTTAGAAAGATTTTTAAGTTCAATTTGTTCAGGATCCATTTGTTAAACTCCGTAGTAACGACTTAATTTCATTTAGATCATCTTTTATACATGATAACTCATCTTCAAGATCTTTCACTTTTTGAGTTTCATTTCTCTTGATATCTCTACGAGAAATATACTCTTCATATCCATTTTTGTTTGTATTAATAATAGCGTTTGTTATAGGGTCTCTGATTAAATCAGAATGACCCTTTACCTTTAAATCTTCCATATCATGCTAAAGTTATTGTTCTCAATTCTTTTATCCTTGGAGCATATGCTTGATTGGTCGAAGTACCAATTATTTTAATGCGATAGGATTTAAAAGCAGGTAGATCATCAGCAGTAAATTCATATTCTTTAAAAGTCAAATCATTAGATAAGAATCCTTCTGATGCATTTGAAGGAGGAACTATCCTATCAGGATTTCCGTCATTTAATGAGGAGTATCCTGGGAATGCTTCAAAGATTGGTTCAAAGTTTTGATCCTCTCCAATTGCATAGAATACCCTAATATCACTATACTGGTTAATATGAGCAGATAGGAGAACCTTAATACTTGTTGCAGAACTTTCTAAAGTATTTTCGTTAGAAATATACTGGAAAGCATTTGGATCTTCATCTACTGTATTCACTCTATTATCTTCAACATAATTTGTGATCGGTTTATCAACTCTATTTGATATCAAGATTGCACTAACTCTTTGTGCATCAATAATAGGAGTTAAACGGGAATCTGCCGAATCCAAGGAAATTGACATATTAAAGGAACGATCACCTGGCAATTGCTGTAAAACAGCACTGTTTGTTTCATTTGTTCTAGATGCAATAATTCTTGGAGAAGAAAGATAATTTGTTTCATTGATAGTTACATCAGTAAATCCTTCATTATTGAATGGAACTGGTAAATTCTGACCGGAACCATCACCAAGATTTGAACCAGAAGTTGTTCTAATTCTTGCGCTAATCGTGGTTCCTGGAACCGTTACATTTTGCACTGAAGGAACAATCGCTTCATATGGCATATTTTGCGTGGCTCTAATTTTAAATCCACCACTAGATTTTGTTTCATTAAAGTAAAGAACAGGCCAGTTAGTCCCAACACTTCTATCATTACCATTTGTAGACATGTCTACTTTTACTGTATATGAATCAAATGATATTGGATTATCAAGAGTAACATCTCCAAATTCATGAACGGTATTAATTCTTCTAAGAGAAACACCTCCAATTTCATATTTGTAAACAGGTGTTCCTACAACATAATTTTTAGCATTTGCTCCTCTAGTAATTCCACCTATCGTACCAGAAGAAGTCTCTGTGTAAGTGATTATTTCATCACCTATTCTCAAATAACCGGCAGTTGTTGTTCCTACGCCAACATTTTCAAACGTATTAAAGTTAGTAGAATCTGCAACGAAAATATTTGATGTAGAATCTGAATTATAAGGAGAAGTGAGTTTGGTAGGTATAACATCACTTTCTACGTTAGAAATTATAACACGATTATTTTCATGATACATTCCATGGTTCTTATGATCAACAGTGAAGTGTATTCCATCATTGTTACCAACTGTTCTAATTGATGTCGGTGTAACATTACCATTATTTCCATTTAATGTTACTAATGCATTGCTGCTGTTTCTAAACTGTAATGTTTTTCCAGCTCCAACTTCAAAATCACCTTGAACATTATCAAGTATAATCTCATTTGTACTAGCAAGTGAAACAACAGAGAATCTTGCATTTCTTCCAGCAGGGTTATTCCCAAGAGTAGTGATTCCAAGAACATCGCCAATTACATAACCAGAACCACCATTAACAATAGTTGCTGCAACAGCGACACCATTTGAAACACTAACATTAGCAGTTAAGTTTTGACCCGTTCCAGTAATGCTAGTAAGAGCAACACCAGTATAAGTTAAAGCAGCTGCACTTGGAGTATAACCAATTCCTGCATTAACAATCGTCATTGCACCAGTTCCCGATCCAGCAGAACCAACAAAGTTGCCAGTAGCATTTGTTTGCTGTTGAGAGAAAGTATTGCCAATTTCTAAAGCATTATTACCATGAACTGTAGTTCCTAAACCAACTCTAATTTTTTTGGAATTAAAGTTAATTGAATCTGGTTGAAGAACTGGAATCTGTCCATTACCTTCTCCAAGAATTGGATTATAAACTTCCAACGAACCACTTTGAACAAAGTCTGCACGACGTATAACAAATTTAAGATCTTCCCATTGACTTGGTTCCCAGGTAGAAGCATTCTGAGATTTAAACAGGGATCCAAGATATGGTTGGTTTGAAATAAATTCATCAGTTAAAATATCAGCTTCACCAACTCTAGAGATAAACACTCTATACTTCGTAGACCAAGATGCAAGAGTGATTGCATATTCTCCACCACCTTCAAGGTATACTGGTGCTTTAAAGTTAAATGTAGTCGCAACTGTACCATCTGCAGAAACATTTATATCTGCAGGATCTTTAATAATCTCCGAGAATGGTAGTATCTTTTGTGTAGGAACACCATTTTGCATGGTGCGGATTTGGAATGTCATTGGGATATTCATATCATCCTTCGTCTGGAAGAATACATCACAACTTGTAATGAATACACCAGTTTCATCCAAAACTTGGAAAGACTGTGCCAATGGATCATACCATTGTATAACTCTATTGGTGGTAGTTACAGAATCAATTACGTTACTAGATGATGACGATCCAATAAATTCTCTTGCAGATCTTGTATCAGATTCTTGTTTAATTTGAATCTCTGCGTTTCTAACAGAAACAATTTGCTCCTGAACTGTTTCAAGAGTTCCTGTTGCAGTATATTTCTGCTCACCAATTGTAGATGCAACATCTTGATTATTGCTTGGATCATCAGTTAAAGTAAAAGTTCTTTCCCCAGTTTCAAACCTTGGATTTCCACCAATATTTGGATTAGGAATATAGAAACTTCCAATCAGAGTTGATCCAAGATCAGACATAAGTCTAACATTTGTAATAACTGCTTGAGCTCCGCTTGTTTGCCCAACCAGAACCATGTCTTTAGCAACATAACCATAATAATCTCCTTGTGCCTGTGCTGCTAATGCAGCAGTATCGACATTCAATACGGTTGATGTTGAAGAATATGTATCTGGTAAAACATTTGCTTGTCCTGGAACTTGAACTTGTCCTGGAGTTCCTAAGAAAGTTTCAACTTCAGTTGAAGCAACTTGAGAAAGATATGGATTATTTCTAAAGATGTTAGTTGGTGCATTAAATGGACCTTCCTTATGATTTGCCGTAGCAACTCTAAATCTAATCTCTGGAGATGCTATTGTTGGATTTCCCAAACCAGTGTTGTTCATTTTTCCAACAACAGTTTCTCCCACCTGGAAAATAGCACCAGCGGACATACTAATTTCAAGTAGTTTTGGAACACAGAACTTACTTACATCTCTGGAATCAAAGAATGGATAGATTTTTGTAAGAGGTCTTACTTTCTTACCAACAAATTGTATATTTCTAGAGCGCATTATACTAATGACTTCTCTATTAACAATTCTATCACCCATAGAACTATTATCAAATCTTTCAGTGATAATAGTTCTTTGTCCGGATCTATTATCTGTACCAACTCTAAAAGTATCTGTTATGGTGTCCTGTAAGGTAGTTGTAGTTGATGATTCAGTCCACTCCCTACGACGAGCGCGGCCGCCTGGACCTTGAATATGACGAGTTCCACCAGAAACGGTTCTTCTACCTCCACCACCAGCTCTGGTTACAGTTCTAGTTCCACCACTTCTCTGTGTACTTGTTGTTCCAGTCCATGTGGTTTGCCATGCATTCCATTGAATAGGGAAGAATCCAGTTTGAGGATCTGGGTTACCAAATTTTCTAGTAGCCTTTGCCATTTCCTCTGCATAGTTACCCTCTGTTTGGATAATTTTTGCTTCAATTCTAGCAGTATCAACCCATGTATCAGACGATGGACTTAATTCAATAGAAGATTGCCAGAAACTAATTAAGAAAGGAGTTATGCTTTCTGTTCTTGTTGCAAAGTTTTGCTTCAACCATTCAACTTCTTCATAATCAAGAGTAATGATATCCGCAGAACGTTTAATATTTTCACCATCGGGTTCTGTAAACCCAAGATCAGTCATTGTCGTAACACCCTCTACAGGTTCGACTGTTAAGTCAATAGAGTTTGTATAGTGTCTTGGACGCAATTCTCTATTTTCAATATCAATAGAATTTTTTATTGCAAGATTAGTTTCTTGTGGTAACAGAGTAGTAAAATCATCAACAAAGAAACCAGACTTAAATCTATTCAATCCTTCAGAGTCTGCAACAAACAAACTTTCAGTATTGACTTCTAATAGAGATAATGTTGTATAATATTCTAAACTTCTAATTCTATCTTCAAGTTTTTTGATATCGGACATACGATATCTCTTATGATCTAAGAAAGATACAATAGCATCACTAGGATCAAGTAAATAAGGTTCTAAAGATACAGTTGCAATTTCTAATGCATCATCAAGTGGAACTGGTTTTTCTTTATTCTCTGATGGAGAACCTTGTTGAACTTGAAGTCTTCCATTTTTTGTGATATAGATTCTATCAAATCTTCCTAGATAGAATGAAAAATCGAGATTGATTGATTCATCAGATGCTAGTGTATTTGCTGCTGAATTACCAGTACCGTCATAAGATCTTCCCAAAAATTCTAATGGAGATCTAGAACCTTCGCTGGTAGTATAATCAGAAACCCTTGGTCTTATGTCAATCAAATCAGTATTTCTTTCACCATTAACAGTCTGAACATCAAGATCATAATCAAATGATTCATAAGAATTTTTAGTGGTAATATCTCCATCATCAGTATCTTCATAATAAGCACATGCAAAATATACCTTCAGTTGTCTGCTTGGTTGTCTTGCATCAGATTTTCTCTTGAGGAAACCATATCCATAAGTAGATGAATTTTGTCCGTTATTGAATTTAAAATGACTTGCAATCGCTTTGCTTGGAGTATTTAAAGTAGATAGAGTTGCAGTAACATTAGATTCAGAGAAAGTTATAGTCTCTCCTTCAATAAAGTTTATATCAGTCCTAGGAACATAGGTAATTTGGGTATCAGTTAATCTTTCAGTATATACTGCTTTTGCTCCAGAAGCTTCGCCTACCAAGTATTCACCAACAATTAAATCTGAAGTTTTGCCACTAAACCCACTTAAAGCAGATAAAGTTGCTTGGGGAGCCGATGGTGCTGAAGTATCTACAGATTCGTAAATTCCCAAAATTCTGATAATATCAGGTTTGTTTAATGAAATTGTTTCATCTTCAACTCTAGTGCCGAATGGGAAATTGCCCGACGAGAGACCATTATTTAAAGTGGTAGTTCCTGTCCCTGCACCAGAATTTCTGGACTTATCAACAATTAAGGTGCTTACTCTATTCTTTCTCTTAATTTTTTCCTTAAGACTTGATTTTCTCAAGGTTGCAAAGAGAGTACATCCAGTACTATTAGTACCCAAATTATTAATTTGAAGTTCTTTTCCACCATTAGTAAATTGGAATCTATCGGAAGTTAGTTCTTCTGTAGTACCATCTTCTCTAATAAGAGCATATCTCTCTTCATCAAATGGTAAGAAAGTTTCATTTGCTCCAGCAGAAACTGTAGAAGAAAGTTTATTGGTAGCAATATTAACAGTAAATGTTTTTCTAATTACAAGATTGGAAGAAGTTAAATCGACATCACTTATAAACTGTTTTGGCATCCTTGTATATAAGGATTCCGCATCAAGATCTTCAGTAGCTGCTGATAATTTAGTTCCAATAATCTTGAGATCATTAAGCGTTGTTGCAGATTCGGGTAAATTGCCATCCAGAACACCAGCAACTGTATTAATTCCTACAACAGTAACATCACCACTGTTGATGCTTGTAACTCTTGCCCCAATTGGAGTAATAGGAGAAGATACAGTATCGGTAAACTGCAGTAAACTGCCAACCTTAACCTTGGTTAGTAAATTAGAACTAGCAGGTGCGGTAATTTTAGCAGAACCAGCACCTACCGTTGCTGTAATTGAAGAAATACCGATATTGACTAAAGTATCCAGTACAGTGTCTGCAGTAAAAGTTTTTGCTGCGCCAATATTTCCTAAACTTGGTCCACCATATACAGATTTAACATCAGATATTCCAGTTGCTGTTACTGCAACAGCAACTCTAGAATTTTCTATGCCATCAAAAATAAGTGGTTCATTAAGTGCAAACTGACCTTTCTTTTCATATACCGTTAATGCTGCTCCAGCAGAAACATTTTCTCTTAAAAATCCAGTTGCTCCGCTATATTTTCCTTTAACATGAACTGGAACTGTTAATGTTATTGGTTCATTAAGTGTAATATGAGAAAATGTTTGAATATCAAATAATTGAAGATCCCACTGATTAGTAAGAGCGTTAGTTGCGCTGTATGATCCACTTTCTAAAGCAAAATCATATACTCTTGCTAAACCAATTTCTTTTCCAACTAAAGTTTCTGCACTAGAACCAACTCTTCTATCCCTTAAACTTAAAACATAAGTATTACCAATTCCAGTTGTTGGAGCACCAAAAACATTATTGGTTTTGAATGTTGACCCAGTATTAAAAATAATCTCTTGATTTTCTAACCTTTTCTTCGTTCTTGTTTTTGGTACGTCAAGATATGTAGTATTAATTGTTTCAACTTCATAACCTTTTACAAATGCCTTACCAGGAGAAATTTCATATAAAGCAAGGTCTTCAGATGCCAATCCACCAGATTGAGTAAATCTTCCCTCTTCATATACTCCATTATTTCCAATACCATCATCTAAAGAATCCCTAACAGACACATTAAACGGCATGATGGTGTAATCACCAGACTCCGCATATGTTCTACGTGCCAATTCATCAGCAATTATACTATATTGAGTATTTTTTGTTTGAGATTCAAGAGAACCCTCTCGAATGGTAGCTAATTCAACAAAATCAGAGTCATTATAGTCATCTAATGATTTAACTGTCAAAGAACAACTAATTTTTAAACGATCTGCTCCTGGAGATGCAAAATTATTAAATCCTTTTGAATTATCTGTAAGATTTTCATCTATATCTGAGTTTACAATCTCTTCTAAAACTTTAAGTCCAACTCTACCACTTGGATTATTTTCATATTGTGATAAAATTAACGTTTCATCGGCAACATTTACAAAATTGCCTCTTATAAAATACACACCATTTGATATAGAAAATGCTGCACCAATCGAAGTGGCATCTGAAGGGATAGTAGAAGCAAAAGGTTCCCCAATTGGAATGAATGGGTTATCTAATGGACCAGAAATAATATCAACATCAGTAGCTAAAAGTTCTCCATCTAAAAAAGTCTTCAGTTCAGAATCTTGAACTCCAGAAGACAAATATGAAATATAAAGAGTTAAATTACCCCTATCAGAATTTTCTGATTTTACTACATTTTTTATAAAAGCTGTTACACCGGAAGTTAAACCAATTAATTTTCTATCTAACAGTTGCTCAATATAAAAATCAACTGGCACTCCCAAATGAGTGTTATTTAACTCAACAGCATGATAATCCCTGGAATATGCAGTATTTCCTGGGATAACCTTGGCACCCTCTTTAAAAAAGTGCTGTCCAAACCTTTCAATTTGATTTTGAAGAATAGATTGTAAACCAGTTAGTTCTCTTGCTTGAACTGGATATCCTGGTTTGAAAAGGACTCTATGGTAATTGTCATTAGGGTCAAAATCATCAAAATATGGAGAAACATTGAGATTGGTTTGTTGAGCCATGGTTGATTAGAATTGCAATATGATTTTGATATCTTCCTTCTGATTTGAAGATCTTGTTATAGCAGGTCTATTATCAGTGTAAATTATATTGCCAGAAAATTGCTGAACCTCTGGAGCAGAGACACCACTAGCAAAAGTTTGACCTAGATAATATGTCCTATTATTTATGACCGTTGACAGACCTGTGAAGTTTGTTTCAATATTTAAATTGATACTTCCGCCACTAAGTGTTAGATCACCACCGGTTCCTGGAGAACCAGTAAACCTATTTAAATTGAAACCAAATGTAGGATTGGTTACTGCAACTCCAACTGTAGTGAATCCCGCAAAAGTTCTTTCTTGCCATAGTTTTAAAACACCAGTAACCTGATCATAACTAACAACTTTACCCATAGCAGTAACACCAGTTCCAATTGTTTGTTGAACAATTGAATCTTCTGTAAACGTTGCAGAACTATAACCAACGCCAGTCAATCTAACAGCATAAACTCCACTTGCTTTATCCAATGACAATACTTGATCGCTGCCATATGCTAGTGGATTTTCAATTATTCCAATTCTAGCAATTTCATTTCCAGTAATAAAATCTGGATTTTGTGAATCATTTTCAATCCTAGAATATAGGAGAACATTTGATGCACCAAGTTCTCTGAGAATATCTGCACCATGACCACCTCTAGGTGGAATTATAACGTCTAAAACAGGATATTCGTTAGGTGAAGGAACACCACCTGCTATTAAATCTACATTACCAAAAGTATATCCAGATCCTTGATTTGAAACTACAACACTACCAATTTTTGCATCATTATTAATTGTTATTGTACATTCTGCACCAGCACCATCACCTTTAATTGGAACTTTTGTATAAGTTCTATTTGCAGTTCCTATTCCAACTCCACGATTTTTAATAATTACAGTTTTAAGTCCACCATCAACAGCATTTTCTCTAACTGAAGTATTATCTGTACTAGTATCCCAGTCTGATGGAACTGGCATATAATCTGTACTATCAAATCTAACGATATCAGATGGTTTAATAGTAAACAAATATTTCCAAATATACCCATCACCACTGGTTCCTGCTGCTCTTGGTTCTAGATCAGTAAACTTTGGTTCATCTAATGATGGGTTTCCATTTATATTTTCCGGATCTGTTCCATTCTGAAGACAAATATAAACTCTATAGTCACTATTTAAAACATAATAATTTGCAGAATATAGAGAAGTGCCATTAGAATTGCGAGGAGTATTATCTATACTATAGTCATGTCTGTAATAATCATATGTTTTTCCTGACGCCCAAACATTTTTTCTTACCACTTGATTAGCATCATCAGATGTAATCTTTTTTAGTGCTATAATAGTATCCCATGTGGAATTTTCATTAGCAAAATTATCAGTAGGTGCCGGAGGATCGTTATTCCAATCAGCATCAATCGATGTTGGGTTTGGAAGTCCAACAAAACTGTAGTAGGATTTCGTAGTCGTATTAAATCCGGCTACGAAATTCTTCGCATTCAATATTCTGATCTGATCAGTTATAATGGCAGACATTTTCCGTAATTTTTTAGTTATTTATTAGGTCACAAAACCTATTGACTTCATTGCAGTGGATCTCATTATATATGGACCTGTTTTAATTCCAACTACACCATTAGAAGTAATAGCATTATAAGATTTGAAACCAGTTCTTTCACTAAAGATCATTTTACCCCAACTATATTTTCCATAGAAGCTACTACCAGCTAAACCAGCAGCGGTAAATCCATTGTAATCTTCAATACTAACAGTCACTCTAGCAACACTTGTTGTTCCAACTCCAATTGAAGATGTACTAGCAATAGAAACATCAGCAACTCTATAGATGTTATCGAGGAACGAATTACCAACGCCAATTATGTTGCCACTTTCATCAAGAGCAGTAACACCACTACCAACATTAGAATCATAAACAATGAAATAGTCTCCAGTTGCAATACCACTAATTCCAGTGTCGGCAGTGATTGAACTGTTAGCTCTTAGTGGTGACGTTGCTTCAATTGCCAAGTCAAATGTAATTGCAGTAGATGCAATACCAACTGATGTTGTACCAAGTCCGGTAACAACTCCAAAGTCTCCACTGTAACTAAGTATGGTATTATTTTCTGTTACCATGGACGCTGGTGGTCCTATGAGTACAACTGGTGGATTAATAGTAGTGTATCCTGTTCCTGGAGCAGAAATAGTTACACTAGTAACAACACCTGCAGTAATAGATGATGTTGCTGTTCCTCTCTGGGTGCTTCCCAATCCAACGGGATTTTCTATAGTTACATCTGGAGCTACAGAATAACCTACGCCTCCTGCAGATAATATTATAGAAGAAATTGTTCCAGCGATAGAAACAAGAGCAGTTCCAGCAGCACCAACTTTTTCCTTATTATCAAATACAGTAACTTTATTTTGGAATGCTACTGAAAGTTGAGATTCATTGGCAGGATTGAACATAGGTCTTACATTGTCAACATATACCTCAGTTGAACCAACACCAACAGATTTAATAATATATGCTGTTGGGAAAATATTTGGTTCATACAATGAGCGAGACTTATCAATCACTTTACCATTAATTAACAGATCATCTCTCTGCCTACACCAGTTTACAGGTCTTTCTGCATTCTCATCTTTGGATAATCCTGGTCCAGGATATACATTTGTATTAACTGAACTTGCAGAAATAATCGTAGAAACGGTTCTCTTGTCTTGATTTTGCTGTGGATTTCCACTGGAGAATCTCAAAGTATCGCCAACTTTAACAGTTTCTACAACATCAACTTCTCTAACATCAATTTCCCCAGTTCCTTTGTAGAGGAAGAATTTTACAGAATCGCCACTTTTTGGTGCTTCAAGGAATCTGATATTGCTACCACCTGTAAATATATAAGATTTTCCAGGAATTTGTGGGATGTCATTAATAAAAATAAGAAGGTTATCTTGAATATTAATATTTGATCCTTTAGCAGCAACAATAGATAAGAACTCTCCACCCCTTTTGATTGGGAATTTAGTTCTAGATCCATCAAAGAGTTCGGAGAAATTATCTAAAGCTTCAATCTCTCCAACAGACCATGCATTGAAAGAATCACCATCAACTCTATCAATTGTTACCTGGAATTCCCTCAACGTTTTAGTTGGATCTGTAGGAATTCCTACTGTTCCGCCAATACCAATAGTTAGTGTTTGACCGACCGCATATCCAAATCCAGTATTTGCTATATTAAATTCAATTACACTTGATCCTTGTCCTACTAATACATCAATTTCTGCAGACGAACCTTCGCCGGTTGAACCATTAGTATAAGTTAATGGTATATTTTCATATGCTACTGGAGCATCAATAATTACATCAAGTTTTTGATCTACTTTACCACCTCTTGCATATTCATGAGTTCTGGTAGAAATTCCAGTATTGACCTCAAAAGAAGTTGAATCTAGAACTCTAATAATCGTTGTTCCCTCATATGCAGAATCTTGCTTACTTGCAGAATTGTTATTGGGTCTTGGAGCAATAATCGCTGCTTGTACCTTACCACCAGAGACATATTGAGTTGGAACAGTCGAAATTCCTACATTAGTGGTAAATACTGTCGAAGTCCCCACATTAGTAACTGGGCTACCTGCATAATAGGAATCACCACGTCTAGGATATCTGTGTTCCGTTGTATTGCCGTTTTTGGTGCAAGTAAACGTAAGTGACTCATTCTTGAGTTTAATATTTCTATTTGGAAGTAGCGTATGAGCGCCTATAGTAAGAACTAGATTTCCTGTTGCTGGATCATATGTAGCAGCACTAACATCATAGGATACTGCAGTAGATGTACCAACATTGATAGTGATGGTATTAGCATCTGCTGCTGTAATAGCAGTATTAATTCCTGCAATAGGATCTGTTGGTCTTGGATATGGATGATCGCTACCTTGCTGATCCATATCACATCTAAAGACTATTGAACTAGTCGCGATTCCAACAACTACGTTTGTATCTAATCCATGATTTGGAATTGTTAATACAACATTACCATTTGTTGGATTATATGTAGCATTTGTTGGTGTAAATTGAGTTCCAACACCAGTGGTTACTGAATTTTCTAACGCATATTGGAATGTATGTGTATAATTACCACCTTGAATTACAGCACCAGTACTAACTCCTACAAATGTATGAGCATATTGATCTCTAGGTCCAGATTTACCAACATCTAAAGTAATTGATGTTGCAGTTGTAGAAGCAACTGAAATTGCGGTATCAAAGAATACATCTCTGTTTCTAGGATAAATGTGAGGAACTGTAGCTCCTAATCCACAAGTGAATGCTAATCCAGTCAGAATAACATCACTTTGCTTACCAGGCGCAGCAGAAAGACCATGAGCACTGGTTGTTGTGACTGTCATGATACCGCTAGCATTATCATATGAAGCAGTTAATACCCCAACAGATGGAGCATAATCACAAGTAAATGCTAAACCAGAAAGAACAATATTATCACCAATAGACAGATTATGTGGGAATGATGTTGTAACTGTAGTAAGTCCTGTTATGGAACTATAACCCACATTGATAATATTTGCTGGTTTGTAGAAAATTTTATTATTAGTAACAGCAATTCCGATAATATTGCCGCCAGAAATTTCGGCAGTTCCAATTCCTGTTATATCAACTCCTGTTAAACTCTGTCTCTTAACAGAAACATTTACAGTTGTTTGAATACCAGTCCTATAACCAGATCCACTATTACCTATAGAAACACTTGTAACTATTCCAGTATTGGCAATAATTGCTGTTCCGCCAGCAGAAACAAGAGGTTGATATCCAAATCCTGTTGTCGAAGCAACAGAAACAATTACACCACCAACAGGGATGTTCGCGTTATTGACATCATAAGTTACAGAACTTGCGGTTCCTGTAAAACTAATTGAACTAGCACTACCTGTTTGAGATACCGTATAATTGTATTGCTCACCCACTCCCTGCAAAATACCATTAACAAAAATAAGGGTTGATGAAGTAATTCCAGAAATATTCTGTTTTTCTGAAGTTAATGTAAATTCTCTAGTAAATCCATTAAATGATCCTGAAATATCATCATAAATGTAATTCTTGGTGTAAGTTTCAACATTAGATCCAGGAGGTCCACTTCTCATAAAAGACCTTCCGAAGAAAGTAGAAGAAGTTGTTATACCAGTCCAATCTCTGAATGATGGCGGATCAGTTAAAGACCCTATAGGTCTATTTCCATATGGAGCTTCCGCAAAATTAATTGTATTGTCAATAATGTTATAATTGCCTGCTACTTTGGTAACTACTGTTCCTTGAGGATGAGCTCCTAACCCTGTTCCAAACCAGTTACGACGAACTTTAATTGCATTTGTTGTACCTATTCCAATTGATACAATTTTTACAATTTCGTCATCATCTTCAGTACCAATTTTTACATAATCTCCAGCAAAGAATGATGTAATTCCGGTGAAGAAGATAATATCTTTAGAAGGAAGAACCGCAGTAGATAATCCAGTAGTTACAGATGTTGCAACAATAGGAGCTTGTATCATATTGTCGATACCAACTATAACCTTGGAATTTGCATCTTTAGCAGTAAAGGAGTGCCCAGCAGCTTGTCCAACTCCAGTAAATCCAACAGAAACTGGATTCCTCTTAAGAGCATTTTCTGCACTAGTAGCGAGTTTAATTTTATCTTCAGCAACCTTAATACAGAAGACGCTTCTTGGTAACGTATTTGTTACGCCAACACCAGGGAAACCATTAGTTGATGCAATTGAAATGAAGTTTGTCTTAATTCCAGTTTGAGTATCGTATACTAATTCTTGACCAGTAACAAAATAGTGATTAGGTAAGAATATGCTATTATCAGTTAAATTAACAACAGCAGAATCTGATCCATTAAATTCTTTAGTGAAAATTGTATTATTGTTATGAGTAAGCGGGAAAGATCTTCTGATAGTAAGTTCAGTTCCTGTATAGGTATCAAAGTTAGATTTTAAGGAAGCACTAACCAAATCTTTATCAAATTGTGCAGAATCGAAAGCCTCTGGAGTTAATTTAGTGATAAAAGTTTTAACATGAGCATTGATACTAGGATTTGGAGTAAACCTAATTTCAGTTACACTTCCACTTCTAACTGCACCTAGAGTTCCCAATCCAACAGGAGAAGAAATATCTGTTGTATCAATAGTTGCAAATTCAGTTAAGGATACAGTTGAATCATCATCAATGACAGTAAATTCTGACATTTGATGAATATTATTCGTTTTGTCAGTAACAACGACTATTCCATACGCAGCATCAACACCAATATCCGATGGATTGGCATATTTACCCACTATAGTTGCGGTTGGACTTCCAGATGATGCTATATCAACACCATTTGCTGATAGTCTCCCATACGCATAATCATCACTACCAACCCCAACATATGATTCCGATGAGAATCCAACAGAAAGAACATTGACATGGGTGGTTGATGGACCTGCAATTGGAGTGTAGTCTACGATTATATCATTTCCAGACAGATTTACCCCAAATGTTCCTAATCCAGTAGAACCACTTATCGAATCAAGAGTGTGGTTTGTTAGTTGATTATATTCAAGAAGTTCGACAGATGATCCATCATGAATGATACTAAGTTCTTCAAATTCTGTTTTATCATTTGAATTTTCGACACTAACAAGTAATTTTGCAGCCCTAGTTCCTGATGTTGTTGTTCCAATACCAGCAAGAGTAATTAAATTCGTCTTGGTGGTGCCAGAAACAATAATATTTGAACTTCCTACACTAACAATAGATCCTGGGAAACCAGATGCTGTAGAGATTCCAATATTATCTGTGCCGAGACCAGCAACTGCGGTGTTTAATCCCAATCTATTCAAATTAAAACTGAAGATTGATAAAGCATAACTATTAAGTTTAAACTTCGTTGGGAAGAACTGTAGTACACCTTCACTACCTTCAATTGCATAGTCATAACTTCCCAAATCTCCTACAGTAAAGAGATCACCATACTGACTGATCATTACTTGTCCATTAGAAGGACTGTTTACTACAGTAACTAAAGAAATTTGTCTTTCTTGAGTGAATACTGTGTCTTTTGCGAGACACACAAATTTTTGTGCAATACCTTTTGATAATGGTTGTCTAGATACAACTTCATATGGAGTTGTTCTCTTATTACTATTAAATAAACCACTTATATCATCAATAACCAAAACTCTATTACTAACAGATTCCGAATAATCGGTAATAAGTCTTGTTTTAAAAGTTATTTCGTCAGAAAAATCACCAACATCCTGTTTTAAGAAATTCTCAGTTGCAAAGTCAAAATTATTAACACATTCCAAATCACCAACACTTATCATATCAATCTCAATAGTTGTAGCATCTATTGGATCAATTATTAAAGATTCTTTATCTTTATTTGATAGATTAGATTCAACTTGAAGATCTCCAAATTTTTTAAATCCTGCACTATGAAGTAAAGAACTTACAACATCATCCCATTTCGCAAATGGAACTTTTGATTTAATAGAATATGAGAAGTTTTGATAATAATCATTATCTGCTATTTTTTGATCAAATTTATTTAAGAATCCAATACCAGATTTCCAACCATTGTCTACTGTAGAATAATAATTTAAGTTATATTCCGCATCAAAATCATAATTCATGGTAATTGTTGCTTTAGAACCAGTTGAAGGTTCTTCAATTATTTCTCCGACTACAAAATTATCTTTACTTTCAACCGTAAGTAGTTGATTTACTTCATCCCAGTTGGAAACAATACCTTCTGCTTCTCCAGCAACAACAGTATTTCCTTTCTGGAAATTATTTGATTCTAATTTATATTCAAATGTTGGGAAATATTTTTGTGGAGTTAATGTTATAGTGGAATTTGTAGTATCAAGAGTCCCCATCGTGTCATTTTCAGTTAGTTTATCAAATCTGTAAGTGACGACACCTACATTTCCACCAAGACTCTCATGAACACCTATTACTTCAAATAATGCATAATCATAATTTTCTGAATTAAATCCTTTTGCTGTTGTTCCTACACCAACACTAGCATGTTCTACTAGTACATTATCTCCCACTACAATTGGGAAGTTTTCACTATATTCTTCCTTCATTGTTGCTGTTACTGTTTGATCAGCAGCGTTATATACTAAATTAGAAACCCTAATTCCATTCGGATTGTTAGCAGGTAAAATAATTGGATTAGTATTGCTTAAAGTTTGAGAATTAGATAGAATACTAACCTTTGTATCACCTATGTTATATCGTATGTCAAGATCTTTGATTCTTTTCCCTGTAGTTCCATCAATAACAACCAAAGCAGGAGGTACAGTGTATCCCTGACCGAATGAGGTAATACCAATACTCTCAAACCTAAAGAAAGTAGTCAACTCTAATATTTGAGGAAGTTGTGCCTCTGGTGCCAAAGTTGGATCAGATGGATAATTGAATCCAATATTTTTCAAATCAGTTCTAACAACTTTTCCTATCTTTGTACTAGATGGTTTTAAAATTGCGCCACTTCCTAAAGAAGTTGTTATTGTTCCAATTCCTGGAAGTTTGGAATACCCTTTCCTTCTATCATTAATATCAATTTCACCAATAGATCCATATGCAGATAATGCATTTGTAGAATATGATAAAGAAGATGATGTTGAACTAGCGTAAGAAACTGCTTCTGGGAATTTATTCAAATTATAGAAGAAAGTATTTGTAGTTACTCCACTAAGTGTATGCTTTCCACTATACAAACTTTCCAATACGGATATCTCATTATGATTCTTAACATCTTCACTTATAACTGCTTCTAAGTTAACTGTTGGATTTCCTTCAATTTTTAAAGGTTCTAATCTATAATAAAGAAGTTTGGGAGTATTTTCAGTTATATCTAAATCTACTCTTGCACCAGAAGTTCCCACAGTGCCAAATTGACGTACAGAAAAATCAGTAGTTTTGCCTTCAGTGATATATGGATGAATATAACTAGAATCTGTATAGAATTTAAGATCAAATGCAGGTAAAGTAGTTGTATTCTGAACGTAAGATAAAGAAGAGTCGCTCAAGTCAAATCTAACACTAGTATCTTTATAGAATTTGAGTGGAGGATTTACTGGTAAAAGAGTTCCTGAAGAATCATTTGAAATATCTACAAATTTTGGAATTGGTTGTTTTGTTTCATATATCGTGTCACATAGTTTTACGTTATTATTGCTGATAACATACACATAATACTCTTTATTATCAATTAAACCTGTAGCAGGAGTTGTTGCAGTATGAATAACTTTTTGTCCAGTAACTAATCCATGATCCGTTATATTGAGAGCAGAATCTGAACTAATGCCAGCAAGAGTGAATGACAACTCACCAACAGACATCTTTCTGTTATTGGTGTTATACTTAACAACTTGTGTGGCACTTAGTATTGGATCTACTTCAACAAAAACCGTATCATTTCTAGAAAGTCCATGTGTTCCGGCAATAGAAACAGTAACTTCATTCTTATCAATCTGCCCCTTTACAACACCATCATGATAGGTTTGCAAACTGTGATGCACACCAGTTCCAACCCCAACAAAGTATAATAGACCACAATGGGAAGTTGTATCAGCAATACCGACAAACGTTCCTGTGCTGCCTAATCCAACCCTTACAGAGGACAATCCAATAAAGTCTGCACCAAGATTAGCAACAAATACTTTAGTCCCATCAGTTATAATACCAACCAAAGCAGTAGCTTCTGTTTGAACTCCGATAGGAGAACCCCCATTGAGTTGATAAGAAACTTCATCTCCAGTGATTAATCCATGATTTGGTAGATATAAGTGCTGTGCCAAGATAAACTTAGAAGTAGCACCAGAACCAGGATTTGAGAAGGTTACTGTTGATCCAGCGCCAGTTGCAGTCGATGAACTAATTCCTAAAGATTCTACTGGATTAAAATAATATTCTCTATTTCTTCTACCACTGTAAGTTGTTTTATATCCTACATTTACAGTAAATCTTCGTGGATCTTCTTTTATAGGTGTGGTTATTGTATGAGATACTCCAACTACTCCATTTTGAGATCTTAAAACTCTTAGTCTGGAAGATGCTTTGTCAATATTTAAAACTTTAACAGTTTCGGTTCCAATTGTTAAAATGTCATTTTCTTGTATCTGAGGATATTCAAAATTTCTTGTAGAAACATTAATATAGGTAACAATCCCTGTAGCAACTGCTGTGCCAATGAACTGAGATACCTTCAATGTATTTGTATTGATGCCAACCTGATAGGTTCCTGCAAGTAAAGCAGAAGTTGTTGAAATACCAGATATATTTACAATATCGCTATTTTTAAGATTGTGAGTAGCACTCACAATACCTATAAATGAATCATTTCCTATTGGATAGAATTCGATATTAGATATACTAGTTCTAGCAGCGCTTACATTAGTTACTTCTTTGCCTTTAACTTTAGATACTCTAGATGCAGCAAAAAAGTCTGTAGAATCATCTTTTGCAAAAACAATACGATCATTAACTTGATAGTTAGATCCTCCAGTTATAATGCCAACAGAATCAATATAACCCTTTTCCGTTGTTTTAATAATTGAATCTGAATTTACAAACTCAAATGGTTTTTGCAAATAATCATATCCACTATTATTTTTATTCATAGCATATGGAAAAGTATTTCTTCTCCAATTATGCTTAGTTACATCATAATTATCTTCAGTTGAATTAATATCAAAATTAAATGAATTTGGTTTAGAATTAAAAGACTCACCAATCAAATATGGGAATATTGGTTTCTTAAATCCTTTAAATATGCCATCAGCGGATGCTGTAGAATCTATAGTTGCAAAGTATGCATAAGTTCCATTTGGAAAATCTGGGGTTACACAGAATCTTCCATTATTTCTATCTAAAACTGAATCACTTGTTGATTCAACCCATGTAAAGTCTTCAAGGAAAAATTCTTGTGGGAAAACAATTAATGATGGTCTATTATCTTTTAAATCTACAACATAACCAGACTTCATCTGAGTTATGTTTCCTCCCGTAGCATTTTCATACGCATACGGACCATAAATTGGATGACCATCATACGCCCAACCAAGTATTCCAGAGTGGTCGCTATTTGTTATTTCCTCATTATTAACAAATTGAATATCTTTTTTGCCATAAAGCATGGATCCATCACTATCAAGAGAAAAAATAATTTTTCTTAAAGATCTGGGTGCATATGCATAAGACAGTTGTAATTGATCATATCCATTATTAGATTCTGATATAAAAACATCATCAGCAACTATGTTATTGTGATTTCTTTTGACATTGTTAATAGTCCAAGTTTGGATATTGGTAATAAACTGGGCATCCTTTCCTGCTGGTATAATCTCAACTGTTGTGGTAGAAGATCCATAACCAACACCAGCACTAATAACTTCTGCACCAGTGATAGATCCATTAGAGAGTCTTGGGGTTAATTTTGCTCCACTACCAATTCCAATAACTCTCAACTCTGGAGGTGAATTATATTCCTGACCAGATCTATTAACAACTACATCTGATATTTGTCCGTTAGGAGAAATGATTGTCTCCAACTGTGCTCCAGTTCCAGACCGTAATGTTACTTCAGGTTCTCTATTGAAATTAATAACATCAGATACTCCATATCCAACTCCAGTATTTGTTAGATAGATTGATGTTGCTTGACCTCTAACTATTGGTTGAACTTCTGCTTTATAATCCCGATTACCAGTAGATGCAATACCAACTTTACCAACAACTTCAACTAAAATAGGTGGATAATTAAAACTATGAGTTCCTACTCCAATATTTGAAAGTTCTTGATATTGATTTGTTGTATGATAAAAATCCTTCGCGGTTGATCCTATACCTATTGCACTTAATCTAAATGAATCAGTATCAAGAGATGTTACATAGTAATCCGTCTCTGCAGATAATCCTCCAATTGAAGTTCCTTGAACTGAATATTTAATAATCTCCCCACTCTTATATCCATGACTAGGAATGTTAATCAAATTAAGTGCGGTGTTAATTCCAGCAGGAGCGCACGTTCTCTGCTTATTCTCATATCCTACACCAGGGTCAATAATACTTATTGACCCAATTACTAATTTACTATTTAAAGAACTAAGTTGATGAGTTCCTGTTCCCTCACTTGTAAGAGAAATGGTCCCAACCCCAGTAACAGCATCACTTAAATTAGTGTGTAATTGTACAACATAGGGGGATTTTACCGAAACATAGTAAGTAGCATCTGTATTTAAACCACTAACTGCTTTTTCTCCAAAAGTTTTATAAACTACCCTTTCGCCGTTTTTAAATCTATGATGAGTTGTAAATCCAATTGTAGAGACTGTTGTACCAATACCAATTTCACCAATTCCAGTTGCAGTCGTAGAAATTCCTGCAGCATTAAATGATAACTCATTGGGAGATGAAACCATGTTTGCTTCAGCTCTAGCACCTACTCCATTACCGCCAGTAATTTTTATAACTGGAGTTTCTATATAATCAAATCCTGGATCTAAAATCCTAATTTCTTTAAAACCACCAGTTACACCACAAATTCCAGTCGCAGCTGTTCCAACACTATCTTCTATATGAACAGTTGGAGGATTAATAACATCATAATCAAAACCCCCGGAAGTTACTTCAATAGAATTTAATTTTCCATGATATACAATATCTTTTGATTTATAATTTAATATTTCAACGCCATTAAGGAAAATTCCCGAATATCTTTGATCATTTCTACTAACTGAAGAATCACCTACAGGTTGAGATATTTCTCTATATAATTTTTGAGGTTCAACTTCTTTTCCTTTAAATTCTTCTTTCTCTATAGTGTTGCCAGTGATTACTGTAGAATCTGCTCCTCCTGGAGGGGTTACTGATTCAAACTTTCCTGCATACAAGTTTGCTGCACTTTTAGCAAGTTTAATATGATTTTCATCAACTCTTTTTACAACATATCTTCCTTCTGGAAAAAGAAAACTTTTAATTACCTCACTTAAAATTACACTACCATTAGGTTGATCAATTTGTGCTACGTATTTTTCTGGTGTATAATAAATTACATCACCAGTAAAGAAATTATGATCAAGACCTAAAGAAACTAAAATATTTTCGTCACCTAAAGAATAAGTTCCATTAATAAAGAATTTTTGTTTTTTTGGATTTACTTTGGTGTCATTGTATGAAGGTAAAGAGTTGGAAGAAACTAAAACTTTACCATTATCAACATATACATTATTAACGTTTGCATTAAAAGTAGATATGTTAGAATATAAATCAGATCTGAATTTTGTTATTCTTTTTGATACTTTTGTAATATCTGATATATTAGATAAACCACTTCCTCTTATCAAAAGTCTTTTAGGACCAAAAATATCAGTAACGATTAAATCAGATGATGTTTTCTCATTATTTGAGTTGGTTAATTCTACACTATCTCCAATTCTAAAAATATGATCGTCTTTGGTTGTTAATTTGTAAATATCATTGCCGCCATCCTCTAAAACCAAGGATTCTACATCATAGTATTGTGCAGTATTAAAAACCCAATTATTAGACCTAGTATCTGATTGAATTTTGCCTAAAGATTTAATTTTAATTTTGGTATCTTCTAATTGATAATATGCATCAGTTGGTTTTTGAAGATCTTGTAAGACGGATCTAATTTTTACCTTAATGCCATCATTTACTCCAGTTTCTGGATCATATCCATATGCATATATGTTTTGATCAATAATAGTTTTATCTAAAATTTCTTTTGCTATATTGTCATCATCAATACCTATAAATTGAGTATTGAGAACGTCAGTATAAGTTACAATGCCAGTGGTTCCATCATTATAGGTAATTGTAAGAGATCCGGATTTTTCAAATCCTAGTGTAGAGTCTACATCAATGTAAGTTTGACCTACACCAACCTTATTAATAGCAATTGTTTTGCCATGAGTACTAAAAGTTCCGTATAAGAGCTCTTGAGAACCATCATATTTGTTAAATGACGAATCAATACTTACTTTATAATAAGCATCGGTTAAAATGCCTACAGAGATCCTCTCAACATGTGATATTGGGGCATATGCTCTTTGAATAGACCCTGTTGGATCTTGAAATAATGTGGTGTTAATTAAATTTTCTGGATCTCCTTCAACCGGTTCAACAATTAAATCTCTAGTAAGTTGAAACTCTGCATCTGAAGGACTAATAAGATAATCTTGGGGTCTTATCAGTTCTACATCGTCATTATATAAAGCTTTGAATAAAATTTTAAATGATGACTCTGTTCCTCTTGTTGAATATAAATCTCTCGATTGTCTAATAAAGGATGCTTCATTTAAACCTGGAGTCATCATCTTTGACTGAAGACCAGGTAAAAATTGCCCCTTTATCTTTGTTAAAAATTCTTGTAAAAATAAAACACTAAGATTCTTTACAGTATCCTGGAATGCATGGCTATCCGCAGAAGTTTCTTCAAATATACAGTCTTCGGAATTATTTCCTGGTTGATATGATGTTACTCCAACAAAACCTCTATTGCAGAAGAGAAATCTATTACCAACTTTTAGTTGATATACAATAATTTCATCATTTATTTGTATAATACCAAATGTATCTGGAAATCCATCAGCATTATATACGTCAATAAAATCTTGACCGACATCAACAGGAGATGCTAACATTGTTTCACTAACAGTGTTAGTATTTTCGTTTAACTTTATATACGAATCAATATTACTAATTAAATCAAGTGGCCCACCTTGATACTCCAACCCACCATAATACTGGGAGAAAAATTCCTGAATTAAAGGAAATTCGTCATTTATATAAGATGCTAACTGACTCTCCAGCAGATGATAAATTTTTACAGTATTTTTCGGCATTTGATTCTCTTACACAAATTTATGATTAATATGGATTGTTGTTAACATCATAGTAACTTGATGAACTCTTATATGTTGAACCTGATGGGTCAGATCCGGAAGAAATATCATCAACAATCATTTCAATATTGAACGCATCTAATTGCAAATAAAGGTCTTGTAAACCAATTACATCATTTGAATGTGGAACTGCAAATATTTCCATAATTTGAATTCCATCTTTATCCTTACCTGATACAATATTGATAGGATTCAATGTTATGCGACCGGTCATATAATTGATCACACCTACATTTCTTCTTCTTACAACAGGTGTTGATGATCCTGGTGATTGCAAAGAATATAATGAGATAACTCCTGTTTTTGTATCATTAGGAGTATCGAAAAGGTAAACATCATCTGTTATATCTAGCACCTTAAAAGGACTGGATTTTATATTAAATCCATTCATGGATTGAACATGCATATGATTACCAAAATCAATTGCATATTCTGCAAATTGATTAGTTGCAATTCTCAAATCTCTTCTCATTTGAACAGAAGTGAGGTTAGATGTAACTGATGGATGACTTTGATCAATTATTCCTAAAAATTTACTATACTTGAACCGAGTTCCATATTTATTTAACTCCGCAGAATCAGCATAGGATTGGATATTATTTTGAATTCTAGAAGAAACTGCAGCAACATCAGTAATCGTTCTAGTGTTATAGTAGACTTTACTACTGGTAATAATGTACAAATATTTTAAATCTAATATTTCGGGAACAATTCCAGTAACGGAATACTTCCTCAATTCTCTTTTTATATTTTGTTTAATTCCCTGCGAAACAAAATCACCATTTCTTGGTTTAATACTAATAAAAACCTTTCCAAATCTTGGAGGAATTAATTCTTCTCCTCCAAAAACTGATATTGATTCTGCTTCTGGATAAATTTTGTTAGGTATTAGAACCTCATAATCATTTGCCGTTATAGCACGATCTTGTGTTCCATATACTTGAGGAGCATACTTTTTAATTGATGCAACACTTTCGATTGCAGCACCACCCGAAGACGGTGACTGTGTTGAAACAATCGAAATACCACCCGTGATAGGGTTTTCAGTACTATCTGAAATATAAACTAATCTACCACTAAAATCAAGAGTGCTAACTCTATTTGCATTTGCCCCATCGCAAACCAAGTAAGAAATTTCTATAACGCTTCCATCTTCAAGTTTTTTGCCAAATATTCCATCACCAAAGACAATATCATATCTTTCATCCTCTACTTCTTGTAGAAAATAAATCGTAGATGATGAATTTATAACATTATTAATTTTTTGATCTATTAAATTATTTGTAAGATCATATTTTACTTTAATTGTTGAAGATGCTGATGGTTTTACCTGAACTAATATTGTATCTGTATCAATTCCTGCATTATTAAGAGTAAAACGTTGATTTGGATTTTGTGCAGAGTATGTAAAAGTCTGTGTTATCTTTGTTCCTTCAATAACTTCCAAACCACTAAATAATGCTTGCGAATTAGATACCGTTACAGTCGTATCTTCTAAAACATTAAAAACATATGATTGATTGCCAAATTGATTTGTAGTAGAAGCAACAGGACCAGACTTTAATGTAACTGAAGGTGGTGATGATGTTAAATCAGAAAGATCAACAAAAAAATCAATAAGACACCTAGATGCTTTTCTTGACCTTGGAGTATATCCAATATTCTTTGCAAGTGCAACAACATTCTCTCTCAAAGTTGCACTATCAATGAATACCTCATTTGCAACCATGTTTGCATTATATGAGTTTAGATATGTGTTATACGCAAGCAGATCAATAATACTTGAAAGGTTTGATCCTTCAAAGTCATAATCGGTGAAGTTGTCATTTGCTCTAAGAATTTTCTTTAGAGAGGTTTTAATCTGGTCAAAATCCAGATTACTAAAATTTAGAAGTGGCATTTACCTTGTTGGTTGCAAAACGAATTCTAATTGTTGCCCTAAAACATCTGCGCCAATAACAGTGTAATTGATCACAACATCATATTGATTTGATTCAAAATTTGGATTTACGTTAACTTTTCCCAAAGTAACTCTTGGCTCAAATCTAGTGATTGAACTTACAATTTCATCACGTAGTGATAGTGCAGTTAATTCATCCATGTTTTCAAAGAGCATCTGTGATACTCTAGATCCAAAAGTTGGTTCAAAATACTTCTCCCCAGGTGCCGTAAAAATAATATTACGGATTGATCTGGAAATTGAACTAGTATTTTTTAATGCCACAAGATCATAATTCAGAGGATTAATCTGAAATGTCATACTAACATCTTTAAAACCGCGACTAATTCGCTCTAAAGGCATGGACCAACGTTATATTAGACTTATATTTTATTTATGTTGTATTTTTAACTAAAATTCGTTAAGATTTACGTTTGGAATAGTCAAAATTTCATCAATTTCTTCATTTTCGATGAAAATTTCAGTTTCTTTGACAAAATCCGTCTTTTTGGGAGTTTTATCATCATTTGCAATCTCACGAAGCATCTTTTGATGTTGATGATTTGCTAAATTGTCTAAAAAATCGTGATTTTTGGTCATTTTTCCTCCATTTTTGGGTTTTCAAAGTGATGTGAGTACTGATCATCAATATCAGCAACTACTTCTTCACGTTCTTTTGCTGTTTTCCAGAAATATTCATCTTCACGCCCCATTCCAAGGCGTTCAAATCCATTTTCAACAGTATAATACTGAGTAGAAACCTTAAAATCAGGTTTTTTGGGTTCAACAGGGGTCAAACTATTATCAAAGATACGCATTCTATTATTTGGATATAATGCATATTGTCCATTATCTAGTTCAATCAAATTATGCGATTTATGTTCGGCAGGATTCTCACTTGTTGAATAATCAACCACATCAGGATCCTGGTGATAGTTATCTAAAGTACAAATATATGTGCCCTTTTGAATACCATGATCGCGAGTATATAATTCATAGTCCATACTACCAATAAATTGCTTTGTAGATAGCACAACACCATAATCCATACAGTTCCAGAACTGTAAGTTAGGAAGGTCCATATCAGGGTCTGGAAGGTCCGGAGACGAGAGAAACGCGCTTATAGGTAGTTTGTCATACATTGCTGCATATTCAGGCAAATACGTCTCAAAATAAAAAGCACGCCCAGGAATCGACTTTGCCGATACCCAGACGCCCTTTACAAATTCACCATGACCACTTTGATGGTCGGTTAAGTATTCTTTACGTACCCATACCTCAACAGCAGGAAGGTTACAAATTAATGCTGCCATAGTAAAATTAATATAACTCTACTATCTATCCTCTACCTTGTCCCCGATAACGTTTCTTTTTATTATTACGAGAGGTTGCCGAAAGGAGTGTATATTGTGATTGTCCTTGTCGAGTCTTCTTTGGTTTACCCTTAACATAAGTTCCGCCTTTCATCATCATAGCCGAGTTTCCTCCAGTGTCAATAAACTTAAATTAATCTCTTTACCTTCTGAGGTACTCTCATAATACCTCTCTGTGTACTTCTGTAATACTTCAGTACACTCTTCTGCAGAGAGGTCTGTGTGAATGACCTCTCCGTCATATAGAATATTAAATGATACGAGTCTTTTCATGTCCTACACGAATGCGAGGATCGCACCAAATATCAAAACCTGCTTCCTTTGCATCAAGACAGAATGAGACATCCTCACCACACATATCTTGAACATTGCCAGATTCAAAGACTTGCATCTTCGGAGCAAACCAAGGATACTCCAAATTCTCAAATACACCGTTCTTAATCATAACCCATCCAAAACCAGTGTAATCCACCGTGAATGGTTTCTTACGTTTTGACATCGTTTCAACAGTCTCGTGATTCATCACTCCACCATTCTTCCTGAAATCATCCTCCTCTAACCAGTGTGCAACAGAAGTTGTGTGCCCATCTTCAGTAGCATACCAACCAGCAGCAACTTCTGCCTCTTCTCCCTCTGCAGGTACTGCAAGATCACATAATTGCCAGAACTTATTAGTGTCAAATACAATGTCACTATCAATCCACAACTGATAGTCATAAGTCAATTTACCGTCCCATGGAATCTGCTTGGGTCCACGCAACACATTAGCACCAAGGCACTTGCACCGTGCAAAGTTAACCATTGATGAATAATCTTGACTAATCTGAATACTCATACCATTCTGTACCATATCAAAGCACAACTGTACAAAGTTCTTCAGAAATGTGAAAGAACACCCACGACCTGGAAGGCAAAAAACAATTGCCTTGCCGCGCATCCTTTCTTTGATTGCTTCAATGTCCCACTCTTCTTTTTTCTTTGTGGGCGCATTTGCCTTAACCGTAAATCCTTTAGCCATAGTTTTGAATAACCTTCAGGTCAATTATATCGTAGTATGTATAAGTTGTCAATATCTAATAAGAGTTTTCTTCAGTAGTATATGGAGATCTCTCAACCTCCTCATATGACAAATCCTCAAGAGTATAATCAGTCTGCATTAGACCTACCATACCCTTGAGGGTGTTCCATGTTACTCTGAATTCTTCCTCTTTAATATTTGGAAATATGCACTTGTTCTTTGCATATATGTGGTAAATTTTATCCTTTTCCTTTGGAGTCATTTTTTTCCTGGGGAATTTTTTTTATATATTTTAGAATGACAATGCAAATAATATATGTCTCTCGAATTGTCACCTCTGTAGGTTAGGGTAGTTAAGCGTTTTTAGCCACGCCGCCCGCCATAATAACAACGAACGCCCCCAATACTGTCCCACGAAGGTGTTATCAGAGTCTATCAGAAATGGGGCAGAGTGTCAACAACTGCCCCACACTGATTAACACTTACGACTGCTTATAATCCTCTGCGATAACATCGAGGACTGCCAAGAGTTCTTCACCATTAGCAGCACGATTGAGAAGACCAAGCATCAGATCGCGGTTCATAATTCGAGGGTGTTGGATGTCTACACTATAGGGACACTTTAGTGGTGAGTAACATTAATACCCATGCACTTTACCACCGCAAAGGTACACTCAGATCCTCCACGTAGCTGTCAATAACCTTCTCTGATCCTTCCAATTCAAATAACTCCTCCCAGTTAATATTGTGAGGATTAAAGTCTTCCAACGTCTCCAATTCCAACGTAATACGATAACGCTGCTTCTGTGCTTGTTGATAAGTGACTGACATGATTGGAGGTCCGTGAGTGTTACTTTGTTATTATAAGATGGGAGTGCTTTATTGTCAATCTGTCTGACCGTATTTATAAGGGTCACTGATACTTTTTGAATGTCAATCCCTCAAAAAACTTATCAGCGGGGGGTTGACATATTGGGAGAGAGCGTGTTATAATAAGCACGCTAAAATCACTAGGTCTCGGCACATTTAAGAGACACAATTATCAGCACATTACTAACACTTTATCAGGTATTATTGGATACTATCCAGAGAACTATTCTCAATAAGATAAAAAACGGAAGTATATTTATAATACCATTTTAAAACGTTTTTTTAATACTTTCTGTATCAACTTATACCAAATAGTGTTATTAACCGTTCGCTACTATCTGTTACTTACTACTATGAATAGACATAAAAAAGAGGGGTTATTTTACCCCTCATTGATGAGTCTTTCGATTGTGTTTTGTCTCTCTTCAATGATGTCTATCATATCAGAGTCAAGTATATCAATCAAGAGATTTGCACCTAGGATGATGATAATGGCAGAGAAGAAAATACGCATGGTTTTGTGTTAGTGAAAGAATGAAGATTAGGCGCTTGCGCTTACCCCGAAGGGGACTCAAGCAAAGACATAACCGTTGGAGAATGCCTCGGTTGTGAACACTTTTTCGGTGCCCATTTGACCGGTGAACTTTCTCACAAACCAAGCGAAATCTTTCTGAAAAACTCCTTCACCAGCAACACAGAAATAATCACACAAAGCATTTAATCTGCTCTTGGTAGT
>Ga0115011_10000393_pt1 | contig 36510 bp, 49 predicted proteins | sample TroAtlMetagenome_2_FD_88705 | JGI IMG/M metagenome (GOLD analysis project Ga0115011, IMG submission 88705) | Marine eukaryotic phytoplankton communities from Atlantic Ocean - Tropical Atlantic ANT8 Metagenome | ecosystem: Environmental > Aquatic > Marine > Oceanic | place: Tropical Atlantic... | reverse complement strand
AGCCCGTTCCAGTGCTCTTCTGGGGAGTAGACCCTCGGGGAACAACGACGAACCCGCTATCTGCTCCAGACCGCCCTGCCTTAGGTCAGAGACCTGTTGTATCGGCTTTCAGCCCAGAAGGGCGTCAGGCTTCGCGACTTGCGGAGACTAAGCGGCTAGTTCACCCTCTCGCGCTGAACTTGACCAGCTCGGCTTGGTACTGGCTGCCGTAGCCAGGCAGATACTTGGCAAAGGTCAAAACGCCTTTCTGCCCTTTGGACAGATATGCGGTGTCATTTGTCCAGCCGATGACGGTGCCACCTTCCAGCACGTTGATCTGGGCATAGATGTCACCAGCAGCGCGATCCTTGGCCCAGACCTCCATCAACCAATAGGACTGATTGCCAATGACCTCAGCCTTGCTGCACGTTTGCGTGCACCAGCGGACATAGACCCCTGGCTTCTCTTCCCACCAACCTTCGGCTTTGAACTTGGCCTCCGCTGCTCTCTTCTTGGCGAGAGAGGCATCCTCTTGTTCTTTATTGGCTCTCAAGGTCTCTGCCTTGGCCGTGGCTCGTTCTTTCTGCTCAGGCGTGGCCTCTTTGCTTTTCAGCACGATGTTGCAATCAGCCAGTGAACCTGGCCAGCGAGTGCAATCACTCAAGAATTTGTCGGTCTTGGAGACGCCGCTTAGGAAAGGAAGGGCGAAAACGGCAATAACAGATGCTGCTGTTACCCCCAGCGAAATTTTGCCGGCGTTGGGGAATTTGATGGCCATGGCTTCTTTGAGGTGAATGGTTGGGATCTCTCCCGTGGTCCAAGCGTACACCATCCCTCGCGAGCCATAACACCGCCCTTCACTAGCGGTAACAATTCCTCTGTTTATACTTTCTCCACTAGCCAATTTGTTTCGGTGGCGGGCAACAATCCTCGCAAGAAATCTCATCGCTCTACAGACGCCGAACGTGTCCTAAGAGTTCAAGCTGTCTACGGCTGCCTATGTAAAGGCATGACCCCCAATCAGATAATTGCCTTTGCAACGGATAAGTACGACATCACTTCAAGGACTGTCGAGCTATACATTCGCGATGCTCGAATCCTTCTCGAAAAAGATTGCGATCTAACCCGCCCAGCCTTCCTCGCAGAAGCAATCGCACGACTTCGCACCATCGAACAGAAAGCCTTCTCCAGAAATCAATTGATGGTCGCCACAAATGCAATCCGTTTGCAGTGTGAACTCATCGGTTGCTTATGACCGCTGGCCTTCTTTCCAATTGCCCTGGCGGCAACATCCTTGAAGCAGCACTCCCACCAGAATCTTCAGGCTCAGGAAATCAAGAAGACGTTGAAGCATTACGCGCAAAAGTTCTTGGCGGTTTACTTCCTTACCAACGCCCAATCTGTGAAGACGTTGAGCACAGAATCATTGCTTTCTGCGCTGGTTACGGCGCTGGTAAAACAAGAACTATGTGCGCATGGACAACGTGCATGGCACTCGATAACCCAAACACAACTGGTGTCCTCTTCGCTCCAACTGGTCCGCTCGTTCGAGATGTTGTCATCAGAACGCTTCATGATTACTGGACAGATCTAGGAATTGAGTTCCACTACCGCGCCAGCCCATTACCTGAGTTCACTGTTCAACTTCCCATGGGTTCGGTGACAGTGCTTTGCCGGTCAATGGAGAACTGGCAACGCATCATTGGAATTAATGCCAGCTTCATTGGTGCAGAAGAAATCGACACCAGCAGAACAGAGATCGCAAGGCGTGCTGTTGATAAGTTCCTGGGCCGCTTAAGAGCAGGCAACAGAAGACAACTCGGGATGTTCTCGACGCCTGAGGGCTTCGGGCTCCTTTACTCAATGTTTGTTGAGGAAGGCGATAAGCCAGATCGTCAGCTCTACAAGGCCAAGAGCACAGACAATCCATACCTGCCAGAAGACTTCATTGATGGGATGCGGGAGAACTATCCGCCCAACCTGCTCAATGCCTACTTAAACGGTGAGTTCACGCTTCTCACTCAAGCTTCTGTCTATCCAGAGTTTGACCGTCAGCTAAACGCGAGCGATGTTGATGAAGTCCTTGAGATCGACACCATTCACGTAGGAATTGATTTCAACGTTGATCGATCTTGGATTGTCTGTTGTGTGCAGCGCCCTGATGGCATTCATGTCTTTCACGAAATGATTGCTCGCGACACACCAGGCGTCATTGAGAAATTGCGGGAACAGTTCACCCCATGGATCCATCACGGGCAATTGATCGTTTGCCCTGATGCAAGCAGCCAAAGCAGGAGCACGCGCAATGCAGGCATTTCTGATTTCGGCTTGATGAAACAAGCGGGCCTAAGGATTCAAACGCAAGCAGCCAATCCATTCATCAGAGATCGAGTCTTGTCGGTCAACACCATGATCCTTAACGCCAAAGGAGTAAGGCGGCTATTTGTTCACCCGGCTTGCAAAGGAGTATTGAAGGGACTGGAACAGCAGCCCTATAACCAGGCCACGCAACAACCAGAAAAAGGTGATGGCGGGGTTGATGATTTATCCGGCCAGACTGATGCGCTTGGCTATGTGATTTGGCAGATGGCAGGCATCAAGCCATGGAAGACAGGCCAATCACAATCCAAGGCTTTGAAGATCTGGTGATCCTGCTAAGCAGGGCTAAAATGCAAGGGTGCGCTTGGTGAGTGCATAGCTTCATTGCAGCTTTGAGAATAGAGCGCAATGCAGTTGTCTCTTGGTACGTTTGCCCCGTTTGATGCGGCGGGGCATTTTCTTACCCCTCTTGAATCACAAGGGAATTAAGCTGGCCCCATATATCAGCTAGGCAACGTGGAAGAGAATCGTTTGATCAATCCCGTTGATCGGCTTGCGAATGGATACCCCCTGGGAATTTATGGCCCAGAGAATTTCAACAGAGAAGAATACCTAGAAGAGGAAGTCAGCCCTGGTAATGACCCGTCGTGGGTTAGTGGGCCAGTGCTTGAGATGAGTGAAGGCTGGCGGCCAATTGATTGCTGTATTGGTGGTACTCAATATTTCAGGCGACACGCTGAGATCTTCTTGCCTTTGGAGCCGAGAGAAGACAGCGACGCATGGCAACGTCGAGTTAGCCACGCAACGATGGCACCGTTTGTTCAGAGGATCGCGGAACAGGCGGCCGGGTTGATACTCCGCAAAATGGTCCAGATGAAGGCGCGCGGTGAGGACGGCGAAATTGATCCTTACTGGGAAGCATTCGCCCAGAACGTTGATGGCTTCGGGACAGACATCAACGGCTTTGCTCGTCGTGTCGTCATCAGCTCAGTGCTTTATGGCCACTCGGCAATCATGGTTGATTATCCGAGCATCGAAGCAGCACCGAACCTGGCAGAGGAACGGGCCCGAGGTCTTCGACCTTATTTCTTGCATGTTGATGCAAGGCAGATTCTTGGTTGGCGTAAGGCTGATGGCAATCCATTAGCTCCGATTTCGCAGATCAGATTGAGCGAGATTGTGAGCGAAGAGCATGGCAAATTCGGCGACAAGCTGATCAGACAGATTCGAGTTCTTGAGCCTGGCCGTTGGTGTGTTTATCGCCAAGGCTCCGGTGGTGATGGTGAAGGTGAATCCGGTTGGTATATCCACGACGAGGGGACAACAAGCCTGCCGGTGATTCCATTAGCGCCGACCTATAGCGGGAAGATCAGCGAGTTGATCAGTAAGCCGCCGCTTCTACCGATTGCCAATCTCAATATCCAGTACGCCCAACGAGCTGCTGATTTAGCCCATTCGCTGCACGTTGCAGCCATGCCCATTCTTGTGATGAAGGGCTTCGATGACGCTGACGGCGTGATCGGTCTGGGCAGTAATTCGGCGATCTTGTTGCCGCCTGAAGGTGATGCTTTCTATGTGCAACCAGCAGCAACTGCCTTTGATGCTCAGGAGAATTTCCTACGCACGCTCAAGGAACAAATGAGCAGCTTGGGCATTTCGACCCTGTTTGCTCAGAAGATGGCGGCGGAGACGGCGACATCAAAGCAGATGTCTCGCGCTGATTCAGATTCGCTCCTTTCTGTTGTCAGTAAGGACTTGCAGCAATGCCTCCAAAATGCGTTTGACATGGCTGGGGCGTATGTCGGGATTGAAGCGCCAGAGATCACGATTAGCCGGGATTTCGATCTTGGCGTTCTTGATGGATCACAGGTTCAGCAATACATGCAGCTCTGGTTGAACGAAGCGATCAGCCAAGAGACATTGCTTGAAATGCTTCAGTCAGGCGAAGTTCTGCCCAACGTCAACATTGAGGAAGAGATCGAAGCAACTGGCCAGCAGAAGCTGAACGATCTAGAGGAAATGGCCGAGGCTGACAATGCTGGTGCTGATGTGGGGGAGATAGAAGAGCTTGGCGTCGATGAAGGCCGTCAGGTTGCGTAACCTGGCCTCATATCCATAGGCAGGGCGAATGGCTGAGGTTCTTTCATACGCGACGAAATCCAGCGTTTTCCCTGTTGATGGAGCCACTTCAATCGTGGCCACGATCACACCAAGTAATGAGGCTTATTGCTTTTTTGATACGTCGGAGGATGGGACGAACTGGAGTTTGTTGATTCCGTCAACGCTTTACACCGTCCCGGTCACGCGAACGTTTACAGCAAGCCAGGTAGGGAATTATTTGCGTTGTTCGTTCTATGGAGGGATCGGAACAGTAACGCTGCAAGTCGATGGAATTTCGGTGCCACCGTTAGTGGTTGATTCACCATCGACAATCTCAGGCACGCCGGAGCTGGGGCAGACATTAACGATGACGCCAGCGACTATCTCTGGTGGCAAGACTCCTTATACCTATACCTATGAATGGGAAATGCTTTATGGAACTTGGGAGGCAGTTGCAAGGGGTTCGTTGACTTATACGATCCTGGAAAAACCAAGCTATGTAGGGAGAAAGCTCAGAGCAGTAACCATTGCTGAAGACAGTTCTTCTGATGGGGAAGTTCCTTCCACCACGATCCAAAGCATCTCGGCAGAGGTAACTATTCAGGATGTTCCTGTAACGCCAATCATCATCATGACTTCGCCAGTTGCATCTGGCCAGACGATGGTGAGCAAGCTAGTTAGCTGTGCGCCTCCAACGTTTACAGGCGGTGATCTCGATACTCACGTTCTGAGTTATCAATGGTTTGATGCTGATAGCCCTGGCACTCAGCCTTTGCATACGGGCCAAGAATGGGAGCTAGAGGAAGCAGTGGTTGGCTCGTCTGTTTATTGCCGCGTTGCTGTTGGTGATGGCGAAACTACCGTCACAGATGATTCAAACACGATTGGGCCAGTTATTCCTCAGCCTACGATTGGGGATCTGTCACTAACGGTCAATGGTCAACCTTATGACTCTGAGAGTGGGGGGATCATCGAGAGCAAAGATGAGATCGTGACGCTAGGGGTGACTTTTTCCGGCGACGCAAGCCAGGTCACTTATGAATGGTTGCAATCAGGTGGTGGAGGAAGTTACACCAGCAACATCTATTCATCCACTGCGGCTTACAACACTGGCTTCACCATGAGCACTGCTCGCTTATCTGTTCGCGTGATGGATGTTGACGCAAGCGATACGCCTGTTGATTCCGTTCCAATCGTCATCACGGTTAACTGATGACAGAACCAAATGGCGGCACTGGTTATCAGTTGACCCGTGAGCTAGCTGAAGTGAAGGGACGCGTAGACATGATTATGCGCGAACAAGTCGAGGACAATGAAACCACTAGAGAATTGTTTCAGCGTGTCGTTGCTTTAGAAAAGCGCATGGCACAGGTAGTGATGCTTGCCGTGCTTATTTCTGTGTTGGTTCCTGTGTTAGTGGAGGCTGGATTTTGGGGCGTAAACTGAGCCCATCTTGATCTTCAGCAGTAATGGAACTATTTACTAATCCCATCTTCTGGGTGATCGTCACGGCGGTCAGCGAGATCGTGGGAATGAGCAAGCTGAAGAGTAACAGCGTTATCGAGTTGGTTGTTAATGGCCTGATGTCAATCAAGCCAAAGAAGCTGAAGTGATGGCATAGCCCTGCCGAGGAAGAATAGAATCAGCGAGGAATTTCGTTCTCTCATTCAATGGCCGCCAAAAAACAGGGCTACAACAGTCGTCTCGACGAGAGCCTTGGCGCTCGCAATGGCAAGAAGTCACAGAGCCTCAAGTCTCGTCGTGACGAATCCAAAGGCATGGAAAAGGCCGCAGGCAGACCGGCTTATTCCGGCAATAAGTCCAGCTCGCAGGGCAGGAAAAAGACCACCACTAAGAAAAAGTGAGACCACGCGAGAAGTTCCTTCTCGTTCTCCTGGCTAGTGTCTTTGCTAGCCAGATTCTTCTTTTTGCGTGGGCCGCGATGCAATGCGGAGCCCATGGCGGCTTAAAGGTTTGCCCAGAGTTAGGGCAGCGTTATGACACCACCTTTGCGGTGATGATCAGTACCACGCTTGCATTGCTGACGGGCATTACGGCTACAGAGGGAAAGCCGTGACCCTTAGGGGTATGATTTGAGCATCGGCAGGCATTGCCCCTGACGTGTTGCAATGGATTGCAGGCGATCCCTGCTCCCGGCGCAACTAACCGACCTTTGGTCACATTGGCCTAATCAGCCTGCTTAGCCCCCTCTTCACAGGGGGCTTTGTTGTGTCTACTTGCCGGTTTCAGCTATTGCGGCTTCTGCCCTTAGCCAACCGGCAACATCGTCTTCAGGTAGCGAATCAGCTATCAGATTCAGAATAGCGGCCATCCCTCTTCCAGGCCCCTGACTGGCCCAGGCTGCATTCCCCCTTGCTTCCATCATTGCTCTCCAGAGAGGCTTCACCGCTGAGGACTTCTGCAAGGCTTGGTTCGTCATTGGCTACTGGCTTTTTGGAAGCGGGTTTCCGCTTCGCCTTTTTAGCAGGCTCAGCAGCTTTCGCCTCAGGAACCTCAATTGTTTGAACAAGGGTTGTTTTCCCGATTCTTGAGGTGATTGTTTTGGTCGCCATTAAAGTTCAGAGACTGGCCACAGGTTAAGGGTGAACGAGGAACAGCTAAAGCTCTTCATCCGTCATGCCTTTGCACTGGAGAGAACCGCAGGCAGGATTGTTGATGAATCAAGCCCAGCTCTTGCCCGTGCAATGGTTCGCATCAGGGAGTTGGTTCGATCAATACCCAAAGAAAACCTGATGAGAGAAGCAGGTTGGCGAAAGATGTTGGGCCAGGTTGCTGCTGAATTGAAGCCATACAACGATGCGTTAGCTGCTTCTGTTGTTCGGCAATTGCAGGCAGAAGCACCGGAAATGGCGAAATACGCCGAGGAAATGCTGCAGGCAGTTAAGAGCCCAACGGTGCCGGGTCCGTCTGGTCGTATTCAGGTTCCATCGGGTGGGGCAATGGTTGATGTTCCTGGCTTACCGCTGCCTATGCAAACGGTGGCATTGCCGCAAAGCGTGAGTTCTGTTCTGGCTCTGAATGACACCAGGGTTGGAGGCAAAAGGCTTGCAGAACTATTCGAGGCCAGCATTGATCCGCTGAAGCCAGCGCCAAACATCACCCCATGGATCAAGGCCAACGTTAAGACGATTGATCGCGTTGTGAAGACTGGAATTTTGCAAGGTGCCGAGACTTCAGAGATTGCCAACAAGCTTTTTACTGAGATCACGACTGGGGGTGGTCCGTCTGGGATTCGCATGGATGGCGGAACAGCAGCGGACAAGATCAGGAAGCAAGCAAGAGCTTTAGCTCGAACTGCTGTTCAGGATTACAACCGCCAGGTCAATGAACAGGTATGGGATGCCAACCCCTTATCTGATGGCTTGATGTGGGAGTGGACTTCTGCCCTTGATTCCAGAACCTGCCCGCGTTGCGCTCCGTTGGATTCAGAGACGAAATCATCCAGGAAAGAATGGGCGTCTTATGCCGGCGGATTGCCTCCGCTTCACGTCAATTGCCGTTGCTCGATTCTGCCAATGGACCCAGACGATCCCGGCGCAGTGCGAACAGGAACGATGATTGCTAAGCGGGAAGCCGGCCTCACCAAAGGCGTCAAATACAAATCCAAGGTTTACGTCAAAGGTGAGAAGTTCTACCGCTCAACCATCGTTGTGAAAGACACTGCCGGCAAAGCAGTTCGCAATCCAACGTATGGCGATTTCCTTGTTTCAGTAAACGAAACATCCCGCGCAGAGTTCTTTGGTGGTGGTGAGCAAGGGCGTAACAGAGCCTCGCGTTTCATGGTCCGCGTTCGTAACGGTGAAAACCCAGAAGTTGCCCTCAGCAAGATGGTCACAGGGCCACCAGGACGCACCACGTTTGTCTCTGAACCTCCCCTCCCTTCCCCTCGGTAGGCGTAACGAATATATTTAGGCCAGAACCTGTGGTTCTCCCTAACACTCTTTCATTGCATGTCTGACAACAACGAGTTGAGCCCTGTGGGCGAAATCACTCAACAGCCTGTGGCTGATAACAGCGAAATTCTTGCTGAAGTTGAACGACTCCGGGCTCATAACCAGGAGTTGCTATCAGAAAAGATCGCCAACCGAGACAAGAATGATGCCAAGTTCAATGACATGGAAAAGCAGCTGCAGGAGCTGCGTTCTAGCCAGAGTCAGGCCAAGCAAGCCAAGCTCGTTGAGCAAGGCAAGTATGAGCCACTTTGGAAAGAAGCGAGCGCAACGAACTCTTCTCTTAGCTCAGAGATTGACTCTCTGAAGCAACAACTTGAGAACGAGCGCGTTTCACGTCAAACGGAATTTCTCAAGGCAAAAGCAATCTCTGCCTTTCAACAGGCTGGGATTCGTGACCCTGAGCACATGTATTTTCTGCGCCAAGATCGTCTTCGCTTAGATGGTGATTCTTTGGTTGCTCTGGATGGGGGCGTTCAGACCGACCTAGGAAGATTCATCGATGGCATGAGGCAACCAGGGTCTAGGTGGGAATATATGTTCCAATCTTCCGGGGCTCGCGGAATGAGTGCAACGGGATCCTCTCCAACTTCCCTTGCAGGTAAATCACTAGAGAATATGTCTCTGGCTGAAAAGGTTGCATTGGAAATGGAAAACCCTGATGCCTTCAAGCGATTGCAAGCGCAGAAGGGTAAGTAATGCCCAGTGGGCGAAAACGCAAACCCTAATCACTCAAACAAGTGGGCGTATTTCAAGGCAACATGGGCACCAGCCCAAATGCTTCAACCTTTACTAGCGATATTGGATCAGCCACCAGGCTTGCCACTTCAGCGCCGTTTTATCGCTACCTGACGGAAAGCATTTTCCAGCAGTCAGCTTTTGTGCAGTCCGGCATTCTGGCAACAGATAGCCGCATGAATAACCTCTCCGGCGTGAGAGTTGAACTGCCGTTCTTCAATCCTCTGGATTACACAGAAGAGTCAGTTGACAGCTCTGCGACTTGGGGAACCAATGGCGCAGGTTTCTACACAACTCAAAAGCAGACAGCTTCCACCCAGTACGGCAGTTTCACCAATCGAGGTGCAGCTTTCGCCATGGACTTCCTTAGTGAAGTTCAAACTGATGAGGATGCACTAGAGAACATCCGCAGCCAACTGTCTACAGACATGGCGCGGAAGCTTGAGCAGAAGTTGATCTATCAACTGACTGGTCTATTCGGTGCTGGTGGTCCTCTTAATGCCACCAACTCTTTAGATCTATCTGAGACCACTCCTGGCTCAGTAACAGACGCAAACTATTTGTCTGCGGCTTCGATCACTCAGGCCAAGTATTTGCTTTCAGAGCGTGCAAACAATCTGAACAGCATTGCGATGCACCCCACTGTGGCTGCATACCTTGAGCAGATCGGGCAGCTCACATTCTCTTCCAGCTCACTAACTCCTGGCGCAGGTCTGACCTGGGGTGGCGGTGGTATCGGCATAACTGATACTCAGATTGGTTGGATGTCTGGATTGAAGGTTGTGGTTGATAGCCAGATGCCTGTCCTGGGTTCTTCTGGGGAAGCTCCTCAATATGTCTGCTATCTGTTCGCGGATGGTGTAGTTAAGACGGGAAGTCAGTTCCCACTGATGATCGAATTTGATCGCAACATTCTGTCTATCCAGACAGCAATGGCGGTTACTTATTCAAACCTCATGCACATTTTGGGCACTACTTGGAGCGCATCATTCGACAACCCGACGAATGCGCAACTTGCCACTCCTGCCAACTGGAGCCTTGCTTATGAAGTGCCCCAGATGATCGAATGTGTTCGCTTGGTTGTCAACTCACCCTATGGAACAACTATTCCTTAACCAAATGTCATCACCCTGACGAGGGCTAACATTTAATGGGTATGTTCGGGGCCTTGTGAAGGGGCCCCTTTTTTCTTACTTGTGGGGGGCCCCGACAAGCTGTTTTCTCGGATGGATCGAATGGATGAACTGAGCTGGCCCAGGTTCTGGTTGGTTGTCTTCGGCGCCCTGATGGCTTCCTTGATGGTCTTCGCTGTCCCTACTCAACACGACCTGCTTGATCAAGCTGTTAAAGACATGCCTAAAGCTGTTACCCCTGAGCAGCAGTAAGATCAGAGCATCTGCTTGTCTCTAGTGGTTGGCCTGATCCGCATGGACTTCTATAGGCAAGGCGTCTTGAACGTGATTCACGTCCCTCGCGCTGAGGCAGCAAAGAAACGAGAAGAACTAGGCCGAGAAGGCTGGGTGTTGGCCTGGAGCGTTGAGCTATGAGTTTTGACGCAACGCTTGGTGGCTCAGAAGCCAATAGCTATATCTCAGTCGCTGAAGCCGACGCGGTTTATGCCGACTCGCTGAACAACGCGAGCTGGACTGTTCTGACTACTGAGCAGAAACAGCAGGCATTGATGGCCTCAACGACTGCGCTTGAGGGTTTGAACTATACGGGCGTTCGTTGCACACCCAGCACTGATGACGCGACAAAGCCTCAGGCGTTGCAATGGCCACGCTCTAACGGTGAGTGCAAAGGCATCACCTGCACATGCGCAGCAATCCCACTCCCTGTTCAGCAGGCTTGTGCATTCCTGGCATTGAACTTATTCAATGATCCGAACGCGATCATTCCAGGCGTTCCAACTCCAATGCCGCAACGCGGCGCAGTGCAGAAGCAGAAGCTTGGCGATCTTGAGCAGTCGTTCTTTGCGCCATCAGATGTCGGCACGAAGATCGGCGTTAGTGCTCCAATCGTTCTGCAGAAGTTCCCTTATCTGGTTGACCTGATGGCTTGTTGGCTGTCTGGCAATTACGGACAGAGCGCAATCATCGAGAGGGTTCGTGCCTGATGCCTTTTAAATCCCAGGCCCAGAAAAAATGGATGTACGCCAATGACCCGGCCATGGCGAAACGGTGGGAGAAAGACACGCCTAAAGGAACTGCGCTGCCCAAGAAGGCCAAGAAAAAACCCGCGAGGAAAAAGAAATGAGCATCCCTTCTGATCTCCCGCCTCAAACCGAGTTTGAGTACATGGTTAATGCTTCCAGCTTCCAATGGGCTGGCACTCGCCAGGCATTAGCAAGACGCTGGAAGATCAGCGAAACGGAGCTGGTCAGAATCCTCCGCGGTCCTTATGGCCCAGAAACAGGAGGCGGCTGATGGCTTCACAAGACGAATGGGCAAAGCCTCTAGCTGATGAACTTGTTGATGTCTTCCGCGTCAGCTCGTTGACCTACTTCCGAGTGTCAACCGGCTATGACCCAGCAACGGGTGAAGTGACCACAGTTGAGTTGACCTATACGTCTGCCGGTGCCGTCACGAAGATGACCAACCTCGAGGCAGGTGGAGTTGGTGGCCCTCAAACCTTGGAATGCTGGGTGAACCTTTCTGCCATCAGCAATGTCTGGCCGACCACCGCCGATTCTCTGCAGTACGACGGCAGACGATGGAAGATCACGCAGATTTCCCCGATGTATTCCGGTGACACGAAATACGCCGCGAAACTGCAAGCGAGGTCAGCATGAACCTCACCAAGTTCGCCAAGAAATTTGAAGCTGCTGTTGATCAAGCGGTCAGCGATCACATCCAGCTAACTCAGGGCAAGTTGATCAAGTTCAATCCAAAAGACACTGGCCGGATGGCAAGTTCCTGGGTGATCGGCCACAAAGTTGTTAATCCTCAGACGAGGCCCAAGGACTGGGCACCGCCTGGAGCAAAGAAAGTGCAGGTGGATCAATACCCAAACAAGATCACCGCGTCTGGCAATTGGTACATCAGCAACTCTGTTCCTTACTCGGTGAAGGTTGCTTACGACCCGCGCTATGCCGGTGGACCTGGCAGCGTTAGCGGCCCGAACTGGTACACGGCGATTGTGACCCAGCAACAGGCTGACCTTCAGCGTCAACTCGTCAAGCAACTGAGGACCATCACATGAGCTTCGCTGACATCAGGGCTTTATTTGAAACCGAGCTGACCACGGCTTTCCAGGCCATGACGCCTCCCGTGCCGGTGGATTACGACAACGTTCAAGAGGAACCCGTCCCAGGAAGCAACAGTGAATACGTGATCTTGAACCTGTCTTTTCCTACGACGGTGGAACCGATCATTTCGCTAGAGGAATCAGGCATCGAACTGATTCGCGGAGCGGTGCAGGTGAGTTGCTATACGCCACGCCAGCAAGGAATGAAACGACTGGAAGAGATGGCGCAAACCGCGATGATCACGCTCAACAATCTGAAGACCAAGAGCAGCTCAATCAATGCTTGCGTTGGGACCATTTCAGGGCCAACGACTGTCTTGTCTGGCGATCAACCGCACGCGCTGTCTGTAGTTGCCGCTCCGTTTACTGCGAAGGGTTAGCCCTCGGTAGGCTTAAGGCATCAGTGCCCCCGCTGATAACAACGCCCCCGCTGTTGTTTATCTGAGGCAATCCATTGCCAATTGCATGTTCTAGTCAAGCACTGACTGGCCAGGAGGGTTCGATTTATTTCAAGCCCGCTGGTACTCAGTATTGCCTGACTGCTGCCGACTTTCCTGCCGGGACAGTGATCACTGTTCCTAGTTCAAACGACTATCGCGTAGGCGATCCAGTCGAGTTCACAGTTGAAGGCACGGCGACCATTGACACGTCGCTAAATGTCGCAACCACATATTTCGTGGTTGCTCCTATCACCTCAACTTCGATCACCATCTCTGCCACTAAAGGTGGCTCGGCCATCACCCTTGCCGGTGATTCAGACGATACAGGCGGAGGCCATTTCAAGATCAGCTTTGCTGAATATGAGGCTGTCTGCCAGGTCCGGGAGTTTTCGCTTGATCTAACAAGAGAAAGCCTGGACGTTACAACCTTGCCTTGCGGTATATCCGCTGCAGGGACTAAGTACGCGGCATTCAAAAAGACCCAACCTGGCTATGCGTCAGGGACAGGAACAATGAGCGTGTACTTCACTGACGATCAAACAAGTCTTGCCAATCGCTTGCTTGGGAATGTTCTTCTGCGTTCCCAAGAAGGTGCATACGTCAAGCTTTATGTAAATACAGTTTCTGATGGTGCAACGCCTCCTGCTCCTGATGATGCTCAATCCCTGTATATCCAATCAGGGATCAGCATCGAAGGAATGAATCTGAGCGTTAATCCCGATGACGCGACTGTTGCTGAGCTGTCTTATACGATCACCAATCCCGAGGTTTTCCTTGGCACGGTGATTGGTTAAGAGGTTCAATTGATTTGATCCCCTTGATTGACCCTGCTTCGGCGGGGTCTTTTTATTGACCTAGATTCATGCGGGGCAGGTTTTCTCTCTGGCCTGGGCGGGAAGGATGTCGGCAAGGGGTGCTTGGCTGCTTCCCTTGCTCCCCATTCGCCTTACGCCTCAAGAGGGCTAATATCACTTTGAGCAGCCACTTAATTTTCAATGAGAGCTATTGATCGCCTTGTTAAATATGCGGGCAATGATCGGAACATCCATAAGCCCTTGGAGCACAACGGACAGGATTGGTCTTTTTATATGACCCCTCTGACGATTGCCGAAAAGCAGCGAGCAACGAAGAACGCCAAAGGGGATGATGCAACCGAGTTTGCATTGCAGCTTCTTTGTCAGAAGGCAATGGATGAGAACGGTCAGAAGCTGTTCAATGCCGCTGCTGATCTACCGACTTTGCGCAATAGCGTGGAAGCGGCGTTGCTTGATAAGTTCATGCTGGCGTTGATCGATTCCGGGGAAGAGGTGGAGGAAGAAGCCGACATGAAAAGTGCTGGCAAGGCAGCTCCGAAAGGAAAACGAGCTGATAGCTGAGCTGGTTGTTGCTAAGGAGCTGGGGCTAACGCTTGGCCAGCTCCGTAGAGAAATGAATCACGAAGAGGTCCATTTGTGGCTGGTGTTTTTTGAGCTGCAGAATCAGGAGCGCGAAAAGACGATGAATAAGGCAGGACGGCACCGATAGACTGACCGGACGCCTGCCTAGCAGTAATGGCCACAGAGACCCTTGTTCTAAAGCTGCAGACGGGTGGGGCTGAGAGGAAGCTGCAGGGCTTAAGCAAGTCGATGAACTCGACTGATCTGGCGGCAAAGAAGCTGCAAGGCGACATGCCTAGGGCATCCAATGCGATCAGGGGAACCGGGAAAGCAGCGGCAACAGCAACGGGCAATATTCAAAGGATGGGCGTTGCATTCAGAACAACACTGGGGCCCATTGTTCTGCTGTATGGCGCGATCAATACGTTGAACAAGAGCTTGCAGGTAGCAAGCGAACGGCAAGTGCTGGTTGCGCAGCTAACGAATGGACTCAAGAAGATGGGCGGCACGGCTGCTGATCTTGAGGCACTGGCTAACGCAGCCGACACGCTTGGCAAGTCAACGCTATTTGATCAGGAAGACTTCACGCGAGCATTTCAACTGCTGACTTCATTCCAGCGGATTGGGGTTGATTCCTACGGAAGGGTTGCGAAGGCAGCAGCAGATGTGGCGACTATTACGGGCCAGGATCTTCGCGGGGCGATGATTCAGTTATCTAAAGCGTTGGAAGATCCAGCGCGAAGGGTTACTGATCTTGCCAGAAGTGGAACAGTATTTACCGAGCAACAGAAAGAGCAGATAAAAACGTTGCAAGAGTCTGGGCGAATGCTGGAAGCACAGGATTTAATCCTGAGCGAAATTGAGAAGCAATACGGGGGAGCGGCTGAGGCGGCAGGAGAAGCAGGCTTGGCCGGGGCTATGGATAGTTTGGGGGAAGAATTAAGAGATCTGCAAGAAGCATTAGCAGGGTCAGAAGCATTGATGAGACCTCTTATCGGCTTGATCGATAAATTCACTTCATCGCTAAATGAAGCGAACAAGGTTGCCCAAGAGACTGAACATTTCTTAGACGGGCTTAGCAGGCTATTTGGCGGGGTTGGTCTCGGTTCGGAGCATGCGTCTATTGGCATTGAGTCTTTCCATAACGCAATTATTAATGCGATACCTGGGCTGACCGTCATGCTCCAGACGCTTGGTCAAATGCGCAATGCTATGAATTGGATTGGCGATAAGTTTGCTGGCCAGCGTAACTTCGGCAAGGATTACGCCTCGCAAGAAAAGGCTTTATTCGAGGCAGCCGGGGGTTGGTCACCTTACGATCAGAAAACAAAGACTGGCCCTGTTGTCTCATCTCCAACGGGCGGAGGAAGCGGCGCGGGCAATGCAGATAGGGCACGGACTGCTGAGCTAGAGAAGCAGGCGAAGCTGACCAAATCAATGACAACCTCTTTAGAGAGGGAGTTCAAATTGAAGACGGCCCTAACGGACTATGACAAGGAGATATTAAAGATTCAGTTTGACTATTTGGATACGGCTGAGAAGATCCGAGAGATTACGGATGAAACAACCAGAGCGAAGCTGGAGGGATTGAATATTGCCATTAAAGAGAAGGATATAGCGGATGTCATAGCGAAGAGAAAGAGCGAGGAAGCCGATGAACTAGCGAGGAAAGAAAAGAACAGAACGGACGCAATCGAGGACGCAAAGGGGCCAATTACTAAGCAAATGGATCAGCTAAAGGCAGAGCTGACAGATACAGAGGGGATGATTGTTTCGCTTGCTCAAACAGTTGAGGCAGAGATTGGGTCTGCAATGAGTAGCGCCATCACGGGTTTAATCACTGGAACGAAAACAGCAGAGGAAGCATTCTCTGAGATGTTTGCAAACATCGGCAAGGCGTTTATTGACATGGCCACCCAGATGATCGCCAAGGCGATGGTGATGAAAGTTCTAGGGATTCTGAGCCCTGGGGCGAGTGGTGGGGGTTCGATGCCCTGGCAAGCCGCGCCTCCTGGCTTCACGCCTTTTGCTGAGGGGGGTTATGTCACAGGCCCAACTAATGCGGTGATTGGTGAAGGTGGCCAGCCGGAATATGTAATTCCAGAGAGCAAGATGGCTGCAGCTATGGCTAGCTATTCCGCAGGCGCTCGCGGAGAGCAAGTGCTTGGGGGAAATGACTCTGCCGGTGGTGGTGAGGGAGGCAGTGTTGTCTACAGCCCATCGTTTGAGACTGTTTCTATCGGTGGAGAGTCTTACGTCACAACCGCGCAGATGAATCAAGCCATGGAACAGGGAATGGCAGCGGCTGCCAAGAGGGGTGCAGCCATGAGCAAGACTCAGATATATAGCGAGTTCAGGAACAATCGTTCCACTCGACAACGGTTAGCCCTATGAGCCTTGAAGCTATCACCCAATTTATGGATCTAACCCAGGCCACGGGTGAGCTACAGGGGAGGTATCAAAACGGCGTCCCAGGCAACCCAATCGCTTATGAGGGGAACGATTATCCCTACCTGTCATTCATCTATCAAGGCGCCACAAAATCGCGAACCGGCGACAACCTGATCAGTGGTTTGGCGGTGTCCAGTAATCAGGTGAGCACCAACCTGATAACGGAAGCCGTCACCCAACGGTGGTCCGTAAGAGTCCGAACAGTGCTGATGAATCCCGACACGATGGCACCAGCAACGTTGCTATCTGACGAGATATGGGTTGCAGCTTCGATGGGTTACGACGCCCAAAAAGTGGAGGTGCAACTAAGCAGCGCAATTGATGCTATTGGGTTGGAGGCTCCCTTCCTCCGCTTGACTGAGCTTCAAGTGGGAGCATTGCCACTTACCTCTTCAATCTCCAACAGGTGACTTCCCCTTATCAATTGATCGGGTTGGCGTACAGGCTCGGGGCCTCTCCAGAGAGACATAATGCGGCTGATTGCCTGAGTATGTGTTTAACGGTTTTAAAATCTCAAGGAGTTGCAATCCCTGTTCCTAAGCGTTCGTGGTATCGACGATTGAGAGCGGGTGACTACGCGGTTTTTCTCGAAGAACTGGAGAGATGGGGCGAGCAAATATCAGCGCCTAGAATTGGGACAGTTGGTCTATGCGCCGGTTCAGGTTCTTCATTGGGCCTAACGGTGTTCTTTGATAACGGATGGCTTCACTTCAACCGATCCAAGAAGATAAGTTGGGTTCCTATCAACGGGCTTACTCCTCTAGGGCTTTACTCCCCTTTGAGGTAGATCTCTGTAAAACGCTAGGGCTTACCAGGGAAGATTATTTCTACTTTTGCCAGTTAGCTGAAACCAAAGCGAAAGAACGACCTGAAGAGTATTCCCACATTCCTGAGATAAACAACGGCCCGGTAACTGCAATAGTCGTAAATCTAGTTATAGGCATTGCATTGACTGCAGCGTCAATGTTGCTGAGCCCTAAACCAAAGACCCCGGATGACCCGCGAAGTATTAGAACCGCTGATATTAAGGGACAGTCGAAGTTCGCCCAATATTTTTCTTTTGATTCACTCCAGGATTTAGCGAATTTAGGAGATATTATCCCTCTGGTATTCGCCAACCGTAATTCCGAGACAGGTTTTGGTGGAATAAGAACAAAGGCTCTTCTTGTCTGGTCTCAGATGTTGAGCAAGGGAACACAGCAAGAACTAAAGGCTCTTTTTACTGTGGGGCTTGGGACTATTTCAGCGCCTGATGTCGAAGGTTACGCGATAGGGGATCAACTATTAGAGACATACAACCGTAATAAGTATGCCCTTTATTGGCGCCCAGATGGTGGCCGAATAGATCAAACCGACAATAGATATACCGGCCCCACAATGTACGGCCAAGGATATGAAGATGTTTATTTAGCTGAAGATGATTGGGCGCCCACTAGATATTCGGCTCTCTTCTCTGGAACGAGAACCCCAACCTCTGAGACTAGATTCGGGGTATCTCAAACCAACAATAATGGCACCCCTTTTTGGTTTGGTTACCAGCTAATTCTCAGAAAGAACACAGACAGCCGAACACAGAATCTAAAGAATAAAACTCCCTACGCTTCCCGCCAGGCGTTTGTGAAGCATAACGGCCAGACGGTGATTAATCAAACCCTCTGGTTAGAAGTGAATGACACGATAGATTATCTAATCAGTGGAACGTCTTTTGACGAGAATCGTTTTTTACCTTTTGGGCTGACTGATGTCATAAACGCTGTAGATGATAGAAGATTCAGCACAGACGACCAGTTCCATATTGGCGAAAGTTTTCTAGCTGGAACGGCTTATGTTGAATGCATAGGGCAATCCACTCCAGAGCCGTGGATGCCAAACACTGCCAAGAGTTACCAGTTTGTTGTGCGCTCTAGAGGAATACTTAGCTTCTGGGATCCAGAAGAGGATGGAGACGCGGCGAATGAGGCCGTGAATGCTCCTTATGGGTTCCACATTTCACGCGCTTCTTTTGGGGTAGTAACGAACAATCGCACCTGTGACCAGACAGAAATTGGCATCCGAAGCAATGTCTGGAAGCGTCTGAACAACTGGGCCAATGTAAATTCAGAGCCCGATCCTGAGGTGATACAGGAGTATGAGAACTCAGAAACCGACACCATTCAGCTTGGCAGCGTCAATCGTTATATCAACCGCTGGAGCTTCTTTAGACTTTTCTATCGGCCAGTAGAGGCTCCATTTGACACCCCATGGAGCGAAATAAGTTTTGGAACCTTCTTTGGGGTGACAGGAAATACCCCAACAGATCTATATAACTTCATACGCATTTCGCATCCACCCGGTCAGTTTGAATTTCGTTTGGCACCTGTTCCCGGTGCAGAAGCACTTGATTCTTTAGGAGGGGAATTTATACAACTGGATGGGGTGTATAGAGGAATGAACCCTGAACTGACCAGGGATGGCATCTATCTTTGTTATTCAGGGAGGAGAATCAGGCTTACCGATAAGGAGACGCAGAACCGAGACTTTGCAAAGTATGGGAGAAACCCCCTATTGGGGCAGGTTGTTGACGTAACACCTAAGACGGTTGGCGAGTTGCCTCCCGAGGCTGAGTGGGAACTAGTGGAAACTGCCATTGATTTCGACGCTGTTACGCGAATCTTTCAGTACGCCTTTGTTATTAACAACCAGGACACCTCTCTCCAAAAAGCTTTCTGGGAAGGCATTGAAGTTCCCATTGGAACGGAATATAGGAAGGGTTCCCTCTACACCACCATTCAGCCAGTTGTCAGTGCTGATGACTGGGTTCAAACTGATGGCGATTTCTTGGATTTAAGTGCTGGTTATTACTACGAGGTTGATATAGCGGGAACATTCATTCAAGCGATTTGGAACAATGCCCTTGTGAGTGGTGATACTCAGCAAACGACGGCATTAAATCCCAGCGCCCAGTATCGCCGAGGGGATCAATACACGACCGCTCAAAGTGACAGCACATACCAGTTTGAATCAACAGTTTATGTGCCCACTTCACCAGGCCAGGGAGCGTTTGGCGTGTGGCATGTCGTCGGACAACCCGAGGCCACAAGACGGGCTTTTTGGGACGGGATAGAAGTCCCTTTAAACACTGACACCATTTTGGACGGTGGAGAGGTGGGGCGCTATGTGGTGGGAGTGTTTGGCGGCTATTTCCCTGACATCAACTGCAATGTTTACTACATAAGCAGAGAGGTAAAAGTTCCAGGGCAGCAGACCAGATATTTTTACAGCATCGAACGCGGCTATTACTCAGCGGCCCTTCCCCCGCTTGATGTTTATTACATAGAAAGATATGAATTTGATATAGCGAATGCTCCTTACGTTTACGGCCCCACTGACTTTGTGGTGGACCAGGCAAGGGGATTAACTATCAACGCATCGAGCTTTGCACAAGGCCAATGGCAATGGATTGTCGTCAACGGCGGAAGCGGTTATGCCCAGGGCGAAATTGTGGAGATGGATTTCCCCGATGGAACGAAGGTTCCCCTGGTTTTGAATGTGGATACAAGCCAGCCAGAGGAGGTGGAGCTATTTCAATTAAATGCCCACGATGCTTTAAATGATTGGCATAAGTACGACGAAGAAGAGTCCAGCCATGACCGAGGTCCAGAGCATTCAGTGGTTTATGTAAACGAGCAACTACGAAACCAGACCCCGCCTCAATACAACGACCTTGCATTGGTAGGGCTCCGAATACGTGCGGGGAGGGATTGGACCAGCCTTGGGCAGTTGACCGCTTACTGCCGAACGGGAATGTATGTAGACAGGTTGCTTGATGACAACGCCAACCCTGTAAATGGTCTGAAAGGCCCTACCAATATTCTTCCTGAAATTGTCTACAACCTGTTAACTAGCACGGAGTTTGGTGCTGGGGCGCGGCTATCTCCTGATTCTGTGGACAGGGAAGCAATGACAGGAGCAGCCCAGTTTTGCGTGGCCAACGGGTTCTACTGGGATGGTGTCATCGGTGATCGGGTTGGTTTAAGGGAATGGATATTTGAGCAGGCGGCTTATTGCATGTTGAATTTCACGATTATTGGCGGTCGATTCGCGTTGACGCCAGCAGTAACTTTCGACGCTACGAGTGGAGTAGTAGATCCATCAATTCCGGTGACTATCAGCGCCTTATTCACTGATGGGAACATGAAAGACATGTTGGTAACAATGCTTCCGCCAGAAGAGCGGCAGATGTTCACCGCCCAAGTGACTTATAGAGACGAGGTGGAGAACGGATTTAGCATCAACAAAACTTTCACTGTGCGCCTGTCTAATTCTTCCGGTGGATCAGTGACGGACCCTGTGGAATCGTTCAATCTGGTGAGCTTTTGCACTAATCGCCACCACGCTGAAACGTTTGCTCAGTACGCCCTATTACTGCGTAAGAAGGTCGATCATTCGATTGAGTTTCAGACCACACCAGGAGCAGCGGCGGCTCTGTTTCCAGGCAGCTACATAAAGGTGGTGAGCGAGGCGTCACATACTGACCGCTTCAGTAACGGTTCCATAGACAGTGCTGGCTATGTAACGGGAACAACTGCGCCGCAGGATGGAACATTTTCTTTCTACTACTGGCGACCTGGAGAGACCGAAATCCGGGAGGGGACAACACCTGTAACTAATGGCCAGGTTCTAGATGAGCATTACTGGGGCGTCGTGTTTGCAGTCATTACTCAATCGACTACTGCGCGTGTGTATCAGGTAGAGGCGCTGTCGATTGGAGAGGATGGCTTCGTGCATATAACGGGCACCCACCAACCCCTAACAGCTAGTGGCTGCTTGGAAGTTATTCAGTTCACTTATGATTCCTTTGAGGTAGACGGCTAATGAACTCCATTCCTTTTCCTCCGTTGGTCCCTACGTCTAGGCAGTACACGCCTGGCGTGTATGCCGAGGAACGCTTTACGGCGCAGAACGGAGCAGTAACCCGCTTGCGTTACGGGAGCAGACGTTTTAACAGCACTTTGGATCTGGCTTTCTCCAACATCACTGACGACAACGCTGCACTCATAGTTCAGCATTATGTGGATGTTATGAGCGGGGACAACAATGCCACGTTCACATCAGTGACCGATGGAACGTCTGTCAATCTCGCTGTATGGCTACAGGAAGCTACGGCTGGTCTGTACTGGAAATACACAGAGCCCCCTGCTGTAGATAGTGTTCAACCGGGTCGCTCTACAGTTAGGGTCAGCTTTGTTGGCGAGTTAGAGGGTAACTGATGACGTATTACAGCGGGGTCGATGGAAGTCTTGATTTTCAAGGCTTACCAGTGGCGAAGGTTAGGGATTGGCAGCTCAGCATGAATACAGACGCTTTAGAGGTAACAACTCTTGCGGCGATGGATAGAGAGTTCACGACAGGGCTGAGAAGTGCATCAGGTTCATGTACGGTTTTGTACTACAACGACGCGCCAGTTCCCTTGATGGAACAGGTTTTACAGCAGGGGGCACAAACGTCTTCTATAGGGAGGCTAAAGCTTAAGTACGGCCCAAAATATTTTGAGTTTGAGGCTGTTTTCACTGGGGCAGGAACAGGCGTTGTGGTGGGTGACGTGATGCAAGTAGCTGTTCAGTTCCAGAAGAGCGGGCCGTTTATCGCAACTGCTTTATGACTGTCTTTTTAGGGGAGTCAGGATTTGTCGAGCTAATCCGCGCAGGGGTAGTAGACAACGAGACTTACTCGCTTGCCCCCGGAGACGTTAGCGTCGCAAAGGACCGTTTTAGCTTCACCTATCCCACTGGGATGCTGATCACAGGTGATTTGGTGCAATTCAAGGCGACGGATGGGGGACTGCTTGATTTTGTAGATGCATCAGGGTGGATAGACAACACCATCCACGAAGATGGTGCGTGGTATGTGAACGTCGATGATGTCGGAGGGATCCGGCTTTATCACTATTTCGGCGATGCAGTTAACGGAGAACAACAGGGGCGGGTGTCTCTGCAGCAACCTACTCGGACCATTCCATTGGAAGTTGGGGTGGACCAGAGCACGGGCCGTTGCTTAGCTCAATGTACTGACTATGAGTTCAGCAATACACGCGAAGCGGCTGATGTCACAGCATTAACTGATGAGTTCAGAAACCAATACAGCGGAATCATTAGCGGCAGCGGATCGCTCAACTGCTTCTTCAGCTACCGCCAGGAGATGTGTGATGGTACGAACCAGCCAACAGAGAAGGCAGCATATCTGCATCAGCTAGTGCTTAGGCAGACTCTTGGTTCTAAATTTCGCGCCAAACTTTTTGTGATTCGTCCCGAGGTGGGTGCGGGTAATGCGGCGAATGATCAGGTGTGGTTTGAGTTTGACGCCTTAATCACCAACTCAGCCATAAGCCTTGAGCCCACCAGCCTTATTCGTAGTCGTATTCAGTTTGTTACCACTGGGCCGATCCGCATGAAGATCGCCACGGCAGAAGGGTTCTATCTACTTCAGGAGAACAACGGCTTCCTTTTATTGAATCAAGACGTTGCTTCTAGACTGGAGAGAGATACCGTTTAGTTCGCTGGAATGGCAGATTTAAAGATTTCCCAGTTGCCGCCAATGACGGCGGGGGACTTGGCGAGCGATGACGTTCTTGCCATAACCGATGTCAGCGCGAGTGAGACCAAAAAGATCACCGCTAAGGATTTAGTTGAGGAGGGTGTTGTCTTAATAGACGACGCCAGCATCCCGGCAGCAAAGATTGCGGCAGGCGGGTCATCCTTAGGGAACACCACCGCCGCCGCTCAATTTTTAGCCGGACCAACTGCAGCGGCAGGAGCTATAGCGGCTCGAGTAATCGTTTCAGGTGATCTGCCTGTTGCAACATCGTTTGTCACAGGGGTGGTAAAACCTGGCCAGGGGTTGAGTCTCGATAGCGCAGGAACGCTGGCCGTCTTTCCGGCTGGAACTAGTGCCGGCGTGCTGGGTGGAACTTATATCCCCCTCGGTTCAGGCTTGAGCATCAGCAGCGCCGGGGCGGTGAACCATGCAGATTCGATTGTTGCTCAGACCACGAATGGAGTAACAGTCAATGCAACGGGGCATGTCACAGCACTGGGAAGCATTCAGCCGTTTGAGCTTCCGATTGCTACCACTACTGCAGTGGGTGTGGTTTCTGTTGGCTCCGGCCTAAGCGTTACTGCAGCGGGGCAGCTCAACCACACGGATGTAGTGGGCGCTGGAACGAGTGCAGGTATCTCTTACAACAACACAGGACATATAACCAGCGTTGCGGGTATTGGTCCAACGGATCTACCCGTGGCTACCAATGCAGCAATAGGAGCGGTAAGCGTTCCAGGCCCTGAACTTCAGGTTACGGCTGCAGGTGCCATAGGTCTGCAAACCACAGGAGTCGTAGCGGGAATATACCCAAAGGTTACGGTCAACCAATATGGCCGAGTCACTGACGGGGAACTACTTGCCGCCAATGATATTCCTAATATTCCAGCCACCAAGATCGTGGGTGGAACGCTTTCGCCTGGCGTTATAGGAGATAAGAGCATTACGCGGCAAATGCTGGCGGATTATTCCATCAGCTATATCCAAGAGGGGCAGCCCACAAATACCAATCCCGGATCAATTGGGTGTCTGTGGTTCCAGGAATCCACAGCGCAGTTGAGGATGTGGAACGGGAATAGTTGGATGAGTGTTGGCTTTGGCCGCTTGGCGGCCGACAACCTGCGATGGGGCGGCACGATTGATGCGTCAACGGGAGATGTGACAGGGGTAACTCCTGCAGGCATTACAGCAGGATTGTCGATAGGCAATGCTCTACCTTCTGCCACTGACACTCTTGGTGGCTTGTATCTCGTAGTTGACACCGCTGGAAGCAGCATTGCTGTCACGTCTGGGATTAGTTACGACGCAGGCGACTGGTGTTTATGCATCAGCGCTAATACAGGGTGGGTAAGGATCGACACAATGACGGGCGGCGGTGGCGGCGGAGCTAGCACTCTTGGCCAACTGCTAGACGTGACTCTTACTAACCCGACGCAGGGCGACATATTGGTTTACGGGACCAACGCACTTTGGGAGAACTCGGACACTTTGAGTGGGGGGACTTATTAAGCCTCTTTAGGGGTAAGTAGAATTGTTATACCTCCGGATGTGAGGTGTTCTCCGCCAGGTATTGGCAATGGCTACGACCATCACGCTCAAGAACTCAACAGTCTTGGATAAAGTCCCAACGTCTCTAGAGATAGGGGAGTTGGCGATCAATGCAAATTCAGGCAGCCCGGCTGCTTATATCGAGGACTCAAGCGGGGCAATTATCCAATTAGCAGGACCGGGTTCTGAACCGGATGCAACAGAGACTGTTAAGGGTATTGCCCAGATTGCAACAACCGCCCAGGTAACTACTGGAACGGATGACACAACAATCGTCACGCCTGCGAAGTTAGCGGCAGAGATACCAGCCGCGCAGGATCTGCAATCAGTTTGCGATGAAGGAACAGTAACAACAACAGGCGCAACGTTCGGGAATGGATCAACTGTAATTGGCAGCAATGGTGCAATCTCATCGTCAGGGGATTTAACAATCGATATCGATACATTGGTGGTTGATGTGTCTACTGGATATATAACAATAGGGCCTTATGTGAGCGGTAGTGCAGGGTCAAATGGAGTCCAACTGCGAGATAGTGGCGAGGTATGGATAAACAAGAATGGTGGTGACGCTATCACTATTTACAATAATTCTGCAACCGAGACCCTGACAGTTAGTGCAGCAGGCGAGATAACCGCAACTACTTACAACTTGTCTTCCCTACCTACTCTGCCATGAGTACGACAAATCCCACTGATCTCCTCCTGGTTAGTCGCGGGGGTTCTTCTTATTCTGTTCAAATTCAAAACATGTCAACACTGCAAGATACAGACCTTCTTCTAGTGAATAGAAGTGGAGTGTCATACAGCATCGAGGCCGGGGATCTTCCCGGCGGTGGCGTAACGGCTCCAATAATAGAGAGTACGACTCTTGCTATTGATGATCCAACAGGAGATAGATTCACCTCCGAGACCTTTTCTTTTGAATCCACACTTTCTCAAGATGGTGACCCCGTATCGACAAAGAAGATTGAAGCTTATGTGGAGGGGACTCTAGATGTTAGTTATGAAACTGATTCTATTACTAGCGTCACAACTACAGCAGCGTCTCAGACATCAGGCAACACTCCTGGCGGTGTATATAACAACAATGTTAAGGGTATTGCGTCAGATCGTAATGGCAAGTGGATGCAAATTCTTAACTCCACTTCCGTATCTATAGGCACTGGGGATCCTCCAACATGGGGAACTGCTTTTAGTCCTACCGCTACTGGCGCAAACGTTGCAAACTTATATGGCGTCGCCGGCAGTACGGCAGGAACTTGGATTATCGCTGGCTACGACGGCACAACAGGCATAGCGTTAATTATGAGGTCTACTGATCATGGTTCTACTTGGACAGACGTATCGCCGCTTTCTACTTATTATTCTGGAATCACTAGTTTCAACTGGATAACTAGCGACAACAGCGGCAATTGGATAGCGGTAGGTGCGGCAGGTGATGGCAGCGGGCCTGCTTGGACAAAATCTAGCGATGATGGACAAACGTGGTCTGATATTGCATCTTATGGCCGAACCGGTGAGATTGCACATGGAATAGTTACTTACGGTGGTGCTTGGATAGTTGCTGTTACAACTACTGGTAACGGTATTCACTACAGATCGACTGACTTTGCCTCTACATGGGTAATCAGTAGTTACCCCAATCCACAGCCAACCGGTACTGTGGCCAGCATCGGAATATCTGATTCAGGAACAATTATTGCTAGTTATGGCGGATCAAATATCTGGCGATCTGCCGTTCATTCAACGGGCGGCGCAGGGTATCTCTGGGGAGTGGTAAGTGCCGGAGTTACTACCTCTTTTGCAATAGCTTATGCAGGTGGCACTGCTTGGATCAATTACGGTTATACAACTAAAGCTACTTCCACGAATGATGGTGCAACGTCAGCTGGTTGGTCTGCAACCAGTGTTCCCTATAACACCTATATCGGAAGCGCTGCAAGTAATGCCACTTCAGGTGGTGTAGTAGTACTACCTGCATACAACGCAACGGCTGGTAATCCGATTTATATCACTATTGAGCCTGGCACTGTAGAGCTTGACCTTAGCGGTACTAAAAGCCTGTCTGATATTCAAATTGGAATGTCAACCACTAATGGAGCGACTGCAACCGGATCAGTTTCAGCAATAGATACTAATACTCCTAGCATCACGCTCTCTAACCCAACGGGAACATGGAGTACAGGCGAAACAGTGGTAACAGATGCGGTCCCTATTGCTAACAGTACACTTTACTGTGTGTTTAATTCCAATGGCGACATTAGTTCTTTATCATCCACGGCACCAGATCCTCCTTATACCACCACAGATAATCCTGTTGACATTACGTTCACTTTCCCGGCTACTTTCCCCACAGGGCAAACGCCAGATCAGGAGTTGCCTGCGGGAACAACGTTCAATGCTACCAATATTGCCTTCAATGCCGTAGGCGTTAGCGTAGGGAGTGCAACAGTTACTCCATGAATAAAGCTGATTTTCAAAAAGCTGCGCTCTTGATGGCGACCTACGAAAACCGGGAGACGGTTAAGCGGGGCAATGATGCTCAAACGAAGCGAGATGAATTAGTGGATAAACTGAGTTCGGAAGACTACGAGAAAACAGACGTAGAGAAGATAATTAAGGGCGACGAGTAAGAGTGTCAGGCTTTGCTGCTCCAAAGCTCCCCTTCGGCGAGGCGGCGGCGTCTTAGCCCTGCCTCTACTGAAGTTCCTGGGTTGACGTAAAGGAGCAAGCCCGCTGGGACGCCTGACCAGTCCTTATCGCTAAGCAGGCGGCTGATCGTGCTGAAGCCTTGAGCGCCAAAGAAGTGCGGCCCAAGGTTGTAACCAAAACTCAATAGAGCCCCTTGTTGGTTGCTGTTCATTTCTGACCAGAAAGGAATTGTGCTGCCCAGGATCTTCCAGTATTCCTCTGCAACATCCATCAACAAGGCGCGAGCGGCTGGCTCAGTAATTGAGGGATCGCCAAAAGCAACTTTCTCACCGTTCGCGTAATGGGTCGAGCCATAGCCAATTGTTGGCTGTCCTACGCCGTCGTCATACACGTTTGCCCTGAAGCCTTCAAATTCACAGATCAGATCGATAGCCGCAGGCGGTAGATCTGATGACCCGGTGGGAGGCGCTGGCGGTTTCTCTCTGTATCTCCTGATCCAGTCGCATTGGTCATCAAGAAGGGCCTTGGGCATCTCTTCATAGAGAAGGCTTAGAGCTTGGAGCTGCTGAGGCTGGTTAGCGAAGAATCGAAAGAAGTCACCAAACTTCTTCTTGTCGATTGTGGCCATGGGGTCTGAGTTTCAATGCTGTCCACCCCATCCGGCCATGCGTTGCCACATTACTGAATTAGCTAATTCATCAGGTGGTGAGTTAGGCTATTCAGTACCGAGGGATCGCTTGCGGGGGAAGGGTTATGAACGAAGACTACTCAGTCTTGGGTTATGCGCGAGTCAGCACCAAGATGGAAGGGCAAGACGGCAGCATCGAAGGGCAGTTGCGCCAACTAACAGAGGCTGGCTGCACCTATGTGATCAAGGAGAGGGCATCTGCCTACAAGGAAAGCGTCAGGCGTCGAGGATGGGAAGAACTTCAAAGCCTGGTAGCCAGTGGACAGGTTCGTAAGGTTGTTGCCATCAGCTACGCCCGCCTTTCCAGGCAGAGCGAGACCAAGAAGTTCCTAAAGATCTGCGCTCGCCTTGGTGTCAAGACTCAGTTCCTTGATGGCACTCCGGGGGACATCGCTGACCCTGGAGCCATGCTGTTGGCAGGCGTCATGGATTCAGTCAATGAAGTGGACAGCATGATTAAAGCCATCAACATCAAGAACGGAATCGAGCGCAAAAGGAAGGCAGGAGACTATGCCTGCGGATCTGTTCCATTTGGCTACAAATACGTTTCACCCGATGTCATTCCTCACCCTCAAAAGTTTGCGGCTGCCAGAGAGCTATGGGATCTGCTTGCTGAGAATGAATACAACTCAACGAATGTCATCAAGGTCTATGGATATAAGTGGACCCCAGAAGGAATGCGGCGTTGGATGCACAACCCAGTCCTTAGAGGAACACTGCCAAAGAATCTTGGCTCAACTGTTCCGCTCATCACAGAAGCGGAATACTTGGAAGCAAAGAACCTTCTCGATTCACGTCGCAATAGTTACGCCCGAGCAGGGTCTGTCACCAGACTCTTTTCAAGAGCAGTTAAATGCAAGTGCTGCGACAGGTGGATGAATTATGCAAAGCAGAAGAATGGTTTCTATCTGCAGAGCATTGCAAACAAATTCTGCGACTTTTATGGGCGCGGCATTCAAGCATCAAGGGTTAGAGATCAATTCATTGAGGCTTTGCGCGAAAACGTAGATCTTGCCTGTGATGTTGTTAATGCTGCGCCAACAGTCAAAGCGATAGATCCAGAGCAGATAGAAGCAGAGAACCAACTTAATAATTTATTGACACTGCAAGCCAATGGCGTCCCTGAATTAGAGGACGCCATTGAGGCTCTTCGTCTTCGCAGCGTTCGTATTGACCAGCCGCTTCGTGGGCCTGATTGGCAGGGTTATCGCGACATCATTCTCAAGCCAGGTGCCCTTGAGTCTCTCTCTGATGAAAAGCTCCGGATACTCCTGCTTGAGTTCGCGAGCGATATTTTTTATATCGGGAATCCCCAGAGGGTTGAAATCAGGTTGAGTAATGGTTGAGGCGCAAAGCTCCCTAAGAACGTCACGGGCATTCATGATTAAGACCCCTCGCTAGGCGTAAGGCTAAGGCGCTTTGTTTTGTCTTGTTCAGCCCGCAATTTACAAAGGAGGGTGCAGAATGCCTGTCTCCTTTGCTTTAGCTGTGTTCTCAGCAGATGATTCTCTAGCAGAACTTCCTGCTTATCCCTTGACAAGAATTGCCATTGCAGCGAGCCATTGAGCACCTCAAACAACAGTTCTGGGCCTTCAAGAGTCCACCATCGATGGGCACAGACAGTGCATCTTCTGCGTCGCCTTGTGATGCCACCTTTGAGGTGGAAGGATTCCTTCACTCTGATTAGGCCGCGGCCAGAAGCAGAACAAGCAGGACACTCAAATTGACCCTTCCGGCTGGAAGTGTTTGGTTCTTTATCCATTATTTACCGGCCTTTGTACGTGAGGATCTCGATTGAAGTTGCTTTGGGATAGCGAGCCTTAGCAAAAGCTTTCGCTTGTCTGGCTGATGCTGCCCTGATGCTTTCTTTCATCGGTTTGACGGAAGCTGGGAAGGTGACATTGAGGTCAAAGAGTTTTGCTCTTTTGTCACCTGTTCTGCTGATACCAACCCCCAATTGGCATTGGGGGTCAATATCTTGCCAGCCCATTGGCATCAATTGGCCGTTAGGAGCTGCCATGAATCAGAAGGGGGTGTTATCTGCTGAAGGGGCTAGGGAGTTTGGATTGAGATTGCCAAAGTCCCCAAACTCTCCACGCTTGCCGGGAGCATTGAGATAAACGCCTTTTAATTCAACTTCAACGTTGTTGTCATAATCCCAGACCTTGCCTGCTACTTGCTTTTGATCAGCAAGATTCATCAGATGATCAGTGAGAGCCGTGATGCTTTCAACCGGGATAAAAAGAGCGAGGGACTTAGGAAACTTGGGGTTGCCATCTTCATCGAGCTTGTCTTCAGCGAATTTGTTTTCACCAACAGACCACTTGATGACATGAGGCAAGGCGGATTTGAAGTCAGATGAAAAGTCAGACATTGATTGAGAGAAATTTAGTGAGAATGGATTTGATACCGCTGCTTCGATTTAGATCGTGCTCGCGGCAATAAGACCAGAAGAGTTTGAAAAGTGGAGGATCAAGTTTTGCTTGTACGAGATATTCGTTGTAAGAGCTTTCCGTCGTTCTCTTGTCTTCGTCGAACTCTCTCTGAAGCTCATATGCTTCAGCCATCTGCTGATGAATGCTTTCAGGGCTAGGCATTGCCATCTACCTTCCACGAATTGTTGCCCGTAGAAACGAAGACAATGTTCTGAACAACAAGATCAGGGAATCGACAGTGGAGTAGTCGATTGACCTCGACTGCTTTTTCCCAGGTGACGTATTGCTGAGCTTTGGCTGCGTCATCTGTCCAGAGATTGCCGGGATCAGAATCAGAGAAGGGACCAACAAGATCAACTAGATACCCTTCGCTGCAATGAAGGCAGAAGCGGTTCCGGCGTCTTGCGCAAACGTTTGAGGGTGGCTCTAAGTCGTTGAACTTTGACGATGGTTTCTGCTTGCTTGGCGACCTTTCCAGTGTCGGCGTAATAGTTTGCCCTGTCGAGGAGCAATTTGATTGCGCAAGTGATGTCATGAGCGGCATTAATGAGGTGATCTTCAGCATCAAGCAGCATTTGTGATTCCTAGAAGAGGTTCAAGGAAGTCTCCGTGCTCATCAAGCTGAATGTGTGATGGAGTGACTTTGGCTTTTGGAAGAAGAGTTGGCAGGTACTTTGCGCGGAAATCAGCAATAATTTGATCCTTGCCAGGGTGAGTCTTAAGGGTGGCTGCAATGCGCTCTTTGCGTTTGTCATCAAGGAAGGCGACAGGCTGCGCCTCTGGTGACGCCTCTTTAGGGGTAACAGACTTCTTTAAGGGAAGAGTCTTCTTGGGGGGCGTTTGCCCCCTCGCTTCGGTTGGCCCATCTGCTTTGTCTGGGTCTGCATCATCTGCATTGGCTAGGCCAAAAGCTCCCCAGAGCAGGTATTTCTTGGCGTATGTGAGATCACCACCGATGTCTTGCATCGAGCGGGGGCCTATTGGCCCAATTGAACCGTCCTTTGTTTTTTTAGGCCCCGTTAGCTGGATTGGAAATTCAGATCGAAAGGATTCACCTGATTCGTGGAAGACATCCAAGCGAAGGACAAGGGAGTCAATGCCTATCGGGTGAGTAGTGAAACTGTGCGATAGCCCTAAAGCAGTAGCAGGTTGAACGGCTAAGAGAGTTGCCTTGAGAGAAGTGAACTCGAACTTCTGAAAGGCATTGTTCCCGTCAAGCCCGCAGGCGTGAAAACGAGACTGAAACTCTTGAAGAGCTTTTGGAAGCTCTTTCAATTGGGTGATGCTGCTCATGGGTCTTGCTGACGTAATCAAGTATTTACGGAAGAGTGTCAGGTCTTGGCTGCTAACGCGATTCGTTCTCAACCTGACTGCGTAAGTATACCGATCGAGAGGGAGAATGCAAGTGTCGGTAGCTACCTAATCAGGGCTCGGCAAGGCTACACGTGGCGTAGTGGAATCAAGCGACCGCTGCATGTAGCGATTTCTCCAGAATCTCTGTCACCTTCTTGCTGTCATCTCCAGCCAGTTCAGCCATGGCGGGGATGCACGGGCAAACGTTGTCATGAGCGGCGTAAACCTTGGCCATCATCTCGGGGGGGATGGTGTCGGCCTCGCGCAATGCGTCTTGCAAGATGAGCATCGCTTCACCGGGCATGTTCCCTAGGGCGTCGCTCGCCGCTAATGATGTCCACGCCTCTTTAGGGCTCATCATCTGATCTCGTTGAATGGCCTTGAACGTCTTCGCCAATAATGCCGAGTATTTAACTGCGCCTTCCTCTGTGAACGTGACCGCTGCAGTGGTTCTGTTGAACTCTTCAGGAGGCTCAATCAGGCCAGTGAATAGGCGGAAGAAATCAGCGCCGTCATAAGGCACACCATTGTCGTGAGTAAGGGGGTATGCCTCTTTTAGCCTGTCAATCGTGCGGCGGTCTTTGATGCCTTTCAGATCCCTTTCAGCAACCATCTGATTGAAGAGGCCCATTGCCACAAAGAAGTTGGGCTTTGGATCAATCTTGCCGTTGATCGCTGTTGACATCTGCGATGCCCAGGGTCCATTAGGCCAGCCAAGAGCTTTGGCAACAGATTCGGTGATGCTTTGCGGCCATTCGTTCTTTTTGAACCAGGCGGCTAGGACCGACCCGAACGCAACCCGCTCGGGGGTGTATTCGTGTTTAGTGGACATGGTTGGTGGTCGTGGGTGTGGTTTCGCCTGAGCCTTTAGCGGGCTCGGTAGTGGACCCTTTTCAGATCAAGGAAGTGCGCCTGGAACGCGTTAGCGCGATGTCACTAATGCGAGTATACCGGCGATTTCAAGGAACCGGAAGGGGCATTCTCTAGGCGTAACAGAACAAGTATGCAAAGTTTGCATAAATCCGATTCATGGCAACGCCCTTAAGTTTGGTAGCAACTTGATACGGATAATTGCGCCGGGTTCTTCGCCCTCCATGCAGTAGACCTTCATGGCCAAAGTTTTTGCAATCAGGCTGTCATCAGTGATGACACTGCCGCCACTTGACACAGACAAGGCATCCTCTGTTGACCTCACCAGCTTGCTGAGATCGCCACGGTTCTTGGCCACTACCCAATCAGATGCACCATCTTTAAGCAGATGGGCATGCTTCCCTGTCCGGTAATGACTCTTTGGCCTATCGAACAGGAAGGTCACGTTGAGCATCACAGGGACATCCAAAGCTTCCCCTTTGTACTGTTCTCGAGCAGTTTCTTTTACATCAGTACGCCAGGGCTTCAAGTAAGTCGAGACTTCTTTCATGACGCCTTTAGCAACAGCGACCTTCGATCCCTGCGGCGCGGGCCTGCCATAGACCCGGAGCTTGATCTCCTTACTGCTTATCAATGGTTGACCGGAAGTAGGCGCTGACTTTCTTGGTGGCTGTGCCATCGGCTTTCTCTTCCTCTTGAAGGGCTTTGATTGCAGGTGAATAACTGAATGTCGTTTTCTCCATTCGCTGGAAGCTGATTCCAGGGAACACGTAACGACCTGGCTCTCCGTCGTCTTCCAGCAAACCAGCGTCATGCAAGACGTTCAGCTTTGCCATCCGATCTTTGACCTTGGCCTCTAGCTGAGCAATCGCCAGCTTTGCTTCAAGCACTTCAGCCGCAATGCTTGCCCCATCAGTGCTGGTCTTGCTCGGCTGCGTCCACGGCCCAGCATCTATAGAGCTGTTGGATTTTGAGGGCTCTTTTACGCATGTTGCGGCTGGCTCGGAGTTGTTCAAGTTGGAACTTGATTTCTTCACTGGTTGGGGGTGGCTCATCGACAAGATCGGGGTGGGGAACAAAATCAGGGCAGGCAGGTTCAGCAGGCGGGGCCGAAGTATCCGGCTCGCATTCTTTGAGCACTGCAATTTGAATCTCGAATACGTCTGGCCTCCGCAGAAGCAACCAGGCCAGTAATCGGGTGATGCGGCTCAGGTCTGACATCAGGAAGCAAAATCGCGGTGGTCAATAAGACGACGCCAATGGCGTATCGGATGGTTGGCTGCATGGTTCAACTTAAGCCTCGGTAGGGAGAACGAAAAGAGTTAAAAAGATTCGGCTTTTAAATACATCGTGTGGATGTCCCAGGCATCAGCCCAGGCTTCATCGCATTGATCAATGGATTGGGTTTTGCCTAGAAAGGCTTTTCCTGGGCGAGCCCATAGCGTCTTTGCTGCCTCAATGAACAAATGAGGATGTGAGTAATTGAGTAATGACAGATAGCCGCCGAGTTGCGGTGACGTGTCATAGGTCGCGGCGTTCTTTGAACTTTGCGTTTTCAGATCAACCAAGATCAACTTATCGCGCCAATAGCCGAGAGCATCAAACGCACCGCCGAGGGATCGCGAAGGATCGGCCATGGCGTACTCAACGGCAATCGGCTGAAACTCATCAAAGAACTGATGTTCAAAGAGTGGTTCAAGCCATGCCGCGTAATCACCAACGACAACAGGTTGACCTGTCAGGTGGTTAGCGAAAGCTTCATGGCAAGCGTTGCCGCGAGGTTCCCAGACGTGTTTGGTCTTTTCAATCACGGCCCGCTTGCGCGGGCACATGTTGCGACCAGTGACAGCAGTGATGGAATGAGCCATCATCTCGCCGGTTGCTAGGTCTTGATAGGCATGACGCTCTTGATCAAAACGAACAAAGAGCGGATCAAGGCGAAGGATTTTGGGGTGTTTCATTTCCTTAGGCGCTTTAGTTCTTTGACGACGACTTCACGCACCCAGGCGGTCAATGCCATATCGCGTTCAGCGGCTACAGCTTGAGCCTTGGCGTAAAGCTCGGGGATCATGGTCACGGCCATGAATTTGCGTTTAGTTGGTGCCATTTGCCCCCATGAGGTGTTGACCTAGAGAGGCGCTTCTGTCGGGATCCTCGACGCCACTCTCTTTCTTTTCTCGCAGTGATTTGCGGGCGTTTTCATGAGCCGAGCACATGAACTGTTGAACTCGTAGACGGGAGGAATGCTGCGCTTGTTCGTGCGGGTTCAGGCCACTCATATCAATTGCTGATTGCATTAGCCGGGTCTTTTGGCTGTGCTTCTTAAGGCCGGCGGTGGCCTGCTTGTTTAAGTAGGGCGCGGCCTGGGAATCGGTAAGCACTCTGATTCCACCGTCTTCGCAACGGCAGACAACAGGTCGGCCCGCGCCAGATCGTCGATGTGTGATGTAGTCAATGACGAAGGGGCCAGCCCAGGTGCGTGGATCAGCCTTTATCTCACCATGCTCGAAGCGTTCAATGCGTTCGTCCACCTTTGGGTTAAGGAGGCTGTAAGCGAGGATCACCTGCTCTCGAGAAAAAAAGTCGCCTTTCTTGAGAGTGTCGACGTTGATGCCTGCTTGCTGAAGCTGATCGGGGATGGCGTCCATGGATTTATTCCTGAATGGATTTGGGTGCCGGTTTTAATCGTGAACCGGCGGAACGATGGGCGAGCGAAGCGGTGCACGGCGTCGCGTTGCGATGCGATGCGTCGGGGCGCGTGGCGCAGCGTGGCGGCGCGTTGCGATGTTTCCACCAGCTTCACCGCGTAGGGCTGCTGGTGTTGGGTCCGATCTTTGATTCGTGGATCGGGAGCGATGGGTGAGCGTGGCGAAGCGTCGCGGTGCGTTGCGAAGCGGTGCGAAGCATGGCGTCGTTTCCCGGCCTTGAGCACGAAGGCTTGTGCCGGGGTGAGTGCCCTTTTGATCGTGAAGGGCAAACGATGGGAGAGCGTTGCGAGGCGGGGCGGCGCGACACGTTGCGAGGCGATGCGGCACGTTGCGTTGCGTTGCGCAGCGAGGCGTCGGTTTCCCGGTCTTGGCCACGTAGGGCTGTTCCGGGTTGAGGTGCCCGATTGATCGCTCGGGCGAACGATGGGTGAGCGGCGCGATGCGAGGCGAGGCGAGGACAGGCGGAGCACTGCAAAGCGGAGCACTGATCCTTGGACTTACGCCTGATAGCTGCCAAGTGATTCAAACCTCCAATTCGCACAACGTTGAGCTGAACCGGCCATAGCGAGGGCGCCAAGTTCCGAGTCCTTCAAACCGTCCTGCGGTTTGGCAGATCCTTTCCAAGGCATCAAATGCAATCCGCTCGTCATCAACCGTCACCTGATAAGCAACAGCCCACTCAGGGAGGATCAAGCGCGTGACCCAGTTTGTGGTTTTCATGCGAACCACTGGCGAGGTCAAGATGAAGCGCGATTCCTTCACCATTTCGTCGGCGGATTTGGGGCCGCTGTATTTGATCAGCGGTTCGTTTTCGACGATCAGAGCTCGGTTGATTTCTTTCCCGAGTTTGAATTGAGTGGCGCCGTTACGAAGACAGCGGGCGAAGTTCTGGGAAGGCAGCGTGAGATCACCGAAGCCCTCAAACTTCACGGCGTTCTCAACGTCATCGATCTCGACTGAACCGGGCTTGCTCCAGTAACCGGAATGCACCCAATCGATCAGTCGCAGACTCAGGTGATCAGAGTCGGCTTTTGTGCGCTTGCTGGTGAAATGCTTTTTGTCT
>Ga0115011_10000392_pt1 | contig 36730 bp, 26 predicted proteins | sample TroAtlMetagenome_2_FD_88705 | JGI IMG/M metagenome (GOLD analysis project Ga0115011, IMG submission 88705) | Marine eukaryotic phytoplankton communities from Atlantic Ocean - Tropical Atlantic ANT8 Metagenome | ecosystem: Environmental > Aquatic > Marine > Oceanic | place: Tropical Atlantic... | reverse complement strand
TATGCCCTGCCACACATCCCATAATTTCCAGCTCCATGTGAACCACCGATAATTACAGTAAATTTTGGCACTGATACACAAGAAACTGCAGTGACTAATTTTGCTCCATCCTTAGCAATTCCTCCTGATTCTGCATCTCTCCCTACCATGAAACCTGCAATATTTTGTAAAAAAACTAAGGGAATTCCTCTTTGTCCACATAATTCTACAAAATGCGCCCCTTTCAATGATGATTCTGAAAATAGAATTCCATTGTTTGCTACGATTCCTACTGGGTATCCATGAATTCTTGCGAAGCCACAAACTAAGCTTTGACCATATCTTTGTTTGAATTCATGGAAACGAGATGAATCGACAATTCTAGAGATTACTTCTTTCACATCATATGAGGTTCGATTATCAGTAGGTATAATTCCCAACAAATCCTCTATATCATGAGCTGGACTTTCCGGTTCAATAACATCTAATCTGTTTTTTGGGTGGATATTTAGATTCTCTACGATGTTTCTAACCAATTTCAATGCTTCATCCTCATTCTCGGCGTAATGATCTGCAACTCCTGATTTTGAAGTGTGAACCTCCGCCCCGCCCAAATCATTTGCAGATACTTCTTCACCTGTTGCAGCCTTGACCAAAGGAGGTCCTGCTAAGAAGATAGTACCATTTCCCTTGACTATAATAGATTCATCAGACATTGCTGGAATATATGCTCCACCAGCAGTACATGAGCCTAATACCGCAGCAACTTGAGGAATCCCTTTACTAGAAAGAATAGCCTGATTTCTAAAAATTCTTCCAAAGTGTAATTTATCTGGAAATACCTCATCTTGCAATGGTAGAAATGCCCCTCCCGAATCCACTAGATAGATGCAGGGAAGATTATTCTCTTCTGCAATTTCTTGAGCGCGAATATGTTTTTTCACCGACAGAGGATAATAAGATCCGCCTTTTACAGTAGCGTCATTAGCTACAAACATGCACTCCTTTCCGTGAATTACTCCAATCCCAGTAACCAATCCTGCAGAATGTGCCTTGGAATCATACATTCCATTTGCTGCTAACGAAGATAATTCCAAAAATGGACTACCGGGATCACAAATTTTTGATATTCTTTCCCGTGGTAGTAATTTCCCTCGTGAAATATGGCGTTCGACATATTTTTCGCCCCCTCCTCTTTTTACGATTTCTATTTTTGAGCGTAATTCTTCTGAAAGAAGGATGTTCTTTTCTCTTCGTTCTTTGAACTCAGAACTATTTTTATCAATTCTAGTAATCAATCTGTCCATGTCGCCCGTACTTCCGAGAAACCCGTAAGTCTTCAATTAAGTGGAAGAAGAGTGTGAAAATCGGCGAATATTTGAAAAAATGTGATTTTTCAAACGCCTAGTGCCATTCGTAGAATATCCCTTAATCCCGGAGCTAGACCTACTACCATCATTGCTAACCCAACAAGTAATCTGAGATGTTGTTGTTTAAATTCAAAATTCGCTAGAGTGTAGAACCACCAAATTAATCCGCCAAGTCCTACTTTAACCAATATAAAAGCTGCAGCAGTATCAAAATTGTCCCTAGACCAATCAATAATATTTTCTGAAACGACATGTTTTTCTGAATAGCCTAAGTATTCTAATCCAACAAATGTTGCTAAACCATCAAGAATTTGTCCTGAAACAGCAAGAAAAACTATTGGATAAGACATTACTGCTTTCCATCTTAATTTCTCAATTAATTCTTTATCGGGAGAATTAATTTCTAAATATTCATTTTCAGTCATTCCCATAGGCAGTACTCCTGCAACTAGCCCATTCTTACTGAGTTCGAACGATGCTTCTTTTCCATATAAGTACATCAAAATTGCTATTGAGGCTGAAATTGGGATTATTATCAGAGGCCATAAAAGTAGTTCATCTTCGGGATTTTGTAGTACATAAGCAGATAAAGCTCCTAAGAAAACTACTGTTCCTCCTAGGCCAATCAAGTATGCAGATTTTTGTATGGGAGTAAAATTTTCTAGAGATTTATCCAAGATCTGTGGTAAAAAAACAGAGATTGACCCGAGAATGACCAGTGGCCATAGAGGTATTTGATAATTCAAAACTGCAGAACTTTCACTAATTGAAGAAAAGAAAATTATGAATTGAATTAATATTAGAAGACTGCACATCGAATTGAGTGATTTATTTGAAGCATCATTATTTCTTTGATACAAGAAACCCGCATATCCGCCAATTATTACCCATGTTGCAGTGTGAAAATGAACGCCTGGACTAACAAAGAAGGCCGAAATAGAAGAGTCAAACATATTTGCGTCTTCTAAAACTTGACCAAAAACTGCCCATGAAATGAAGGGGAGAAGAGCAAGAATGGTAGCTTCACTCGAGTCTATACTTAATTGTCTTAGCCATGATGATAGAAAAATTACAAACAGCATTAATACGAATGCATAGGTAAACGTGTTAACTAAATTATAATCTGAATCTCCTGTACCACTAGTTCCTTCATTAATTATTTGATCTAAGAAATAGGTAGATAAAAAATTGGAAATTGGATTTTCAAAATCGGCCCACATCATAAAAATGCCAGAGAAGAATAAGAAACTGATAATAATTAGTAGATTTGTTGACCATCTCTCAAAATCATACATGTCCTCGAATGGGTACTTCATGATGTGGCGAGTCGTGCTTATGGCTTATTATTGACGGTCCAATTCACTCTTCCTCGTATAAAATACTCTCATCTTCTGCTAAATTTGTAATTTCTTGCTTTTCCTCGTCGGATTGGGGTATAATTTGTTCTTCTTTTCTACGCCTTTTTCTAGCCTCGGATAATCCAGGAACCATTGATTCAAAAGAATCTGTAGTTTGTTTTCCACGTTCTTGGAAAGTATCTAGATTTTTTGATTTTAGTCTTTGACGTTTTCTATCTTTTTCCAACCCAAATAGTACAGTTCCATGTTCAGAACCTCGAAGAATTCCTTCAATAGCGGGTGTGGCTAGTTCAAGTCCTTCACTTTCTCCTATTACTACTACTGTTGAACCATAGATTGCAATCTCGCAATTAGAAAATTCTTCAATTAGAGTTCTTATTCTTCCATTTGTACCAATTAATCTTCCCCTCATTCTTCTGGTTTGTTTGGGTTGTCTACCGACCCATTCTCTAATATCATAGATTCTTAGAAACATTTCATCTTCAATCAATTGGATTGCCCTTTTGGGTGCTAATCCCCTCCCAACAGCATTGATTACATCTGGGATTTTCATTTTCTTTATCGGGTCTACTTCTTCATCCCATAATATCGAAACATCTCCAGTCTGTGAATCGATAGTTAATTTTCCTCCGCATGCATTTTCTATCATCTTCCTGGTTTGTCCACCCTTTCCAATTAGGACTGCGATTCTATCCTTGGGGACGCGGCTGAGATGCTCCATGAAATAACCCGAATAGTCACTGAATTTTAATGCTCCAGATTACAATTTACTTTTTTCCACTGGAACATCAATCACTTTTACCATACTATCTGCTACTGAATAATCAAATCCTTGCTTATTTATCCAATTAGTAATTCGGGTTACATCTCTAACTAAAAATTCATTTGCACTAGGGTGCCTCCTAGTCACTCCTTGCCCGACATCTATAATCCAAGGGATATTATCTTTCCAAAGAATATTGTATTCACTTAAATCAGCATGAACTAAGTCGCAAATCTGCCAGTTTACTGCAGTCATGTTAAGAATCTCTTCAAAAACACTAAGTGGATTTTCTATCTTAACATCTTTTAATCTGGGACTAGCAGTGCCATTTGACCCAATAAATTCCATAATAAGGACATTTTTTAGGCTAGATATTGGGTTTGGAACTCTTATCCCATATTTTCTCATTCTTTTCAAATTTCGAAATTCTTTTCTAACCCAGATATTTACTAATTCTCTGTGCCTTCTAGATAAACCTGAAAATCTTGGATCGCCGTCAATATATTTTGTGAGGCCTTTGAATACTGCATTAGTAGTATGGAATATTTTTATTGCCAAAGGTCCTTCATTTGAAGTTGCTTTGAATACATGAGCTTCTTTTCCTCTAGCTATTGGATAGTCAATTGTGTCGATGTTTCCTTGTTGCATTAGTTTATGTAAAGATAAAAGTGTTGAACGATCAAAAACTTGATCGAAAACGCGCCTATCTACCCAATCAAACTGTCCCGTCCCTAGGACTCCTTGAATCGAGTGTTCTATTTCTTCGAAAATTTTCTTATATTTTGGTTCGGAAATCCACTCATATTTTTTTTCTGCTTTCAAAATTTTATCAATATCTGGCTGGTCTGAATCCCAATTATTTTCATTGGGCAATTTATCACCCAAAAAATGAATCTATGTCATCTTCCTTTTCGGTTTGATGGCTATGCTGTTCTTCTACTTGATTTTCTTCATCCGGAATTTGTATTTCATCTGCAATTCTCTTGGTTTCATCAGAAGATATCTCGTCTTCTATTTCATCCATCTCATCATCTTTAGTCATTCCAAATAAATCTACTATTTCTGGTAAAACTCCTTTTCGTGATAAGTATAGGGATTGTGTCTTAGTATATCTCATACAAACATTTGCTTTTTCGTCTTGAAATTCCCAAGGCTGAATTACTATCAAATCTCCTTCTCTGACCCATTGCCTTCTTCTCATTTTTCCTGGTATTCTTGATAGTCTAGTTTCTCCATCTTCACAGATTGATCTTACCCTTCTTCCACCTAGAATTTGATCAGCAATCGCAAACATCTCATTCACCTTTCTTTTTGGAAGAGGCACCCTTATTCGATCTCCACCAGACTCTAATTGAGCAAGTAACTCCTTATCGATGGATTCTTCCCTACGTGCCATAGCGGGTCCGAAGTCTGGCCCCTATGTGAACTTGAGCCTAAAATTAACTATTTCCAGCCAAGAAATCGTTTGCTGAATTAGTCACGGAATCCAGAAGCATCTCGCTAATCGGTCCGATTCCAAACAATGCAGTAAATGTCGCCAGTATAATTATTGAAATTTTTATCCCGGTAGAGTAAATTATTGGTTGATCATTTTCTGGTTTCTCGAAGAACATAATCATTCCCATTCTTAAGTAATAAAATAAAGATAGAGCACTATTTAGTACAATAGCTAGAGCTAACCAAAACAATAAATCGACACTAAGAATCCATTCCTGAATTGCTGATGCGGAAATACTTCCTGTATCTACTGTCGAATTCAATATTCCATTAATCATTAGGAGCTTGGATAGAAAACCTGAGAATGGAGGTACTCCTGCTAAAGATAATAGAAAAATAAACATTGAACCTGCAAGTATTGGATCTCTCCTAGCAAGTCCATATAGCCCCTCAAGTTTGTGACTCTGATTTCTAATTTCTAATATATTAAGAATTAAGAATGCACCTAGTTTGAAGGCTACTAGAACAGATAAGTGAAATAATATTGCAGTAACTATTAGAGAATTTGAATCGATATTTCCGAGTCCTGCACCAATCGCTGCAATGGCTGCCAACATATATCCAGCATGTGCTACGCTTGAGTATGCGAGAATTCGTTTTGGATTTGAGCTCGAAAGTGCGGAGATATTTCCCCAAGTCATCGTAATTACAGAAATTATTGCAATGATTAACATCCAAAATGCTTCGCCCTGTTCTGGCATAGAAATTAATATCAAAATTCTCATCAAAGCTACAAAACCCATTGCTTTGGACGCCGTAGCTAGTAGACCAGCTACTAACGAAGATGCTCCGGAATATGCATCTGGAATTGCTAGATGGAAAGGTGCAGCACCTACCTTAAAACCAAATGCTACTAACATCATTCCAATGGATATTGCTGGTAATGGATCTAGTGTTGTCATAGATTCCCACAATATTGTTAGATCAGAAATGTATAAACTTCCACTCCATACATATAGAAGCGACATTCCATAAATACCAACTGCGGATGAAACCGAACCTACAATGAAATATTTTGTTCCAGCTTCACCACCAATATCAGTTTGCTTGTTAAAACCCACTAGTACATAAGAAGATAAGGATGCCAACTCTAAGCAAACAAATAGCATGAATAAATGAGTAGATTTTGCCATTAATGTCATTCCAATTGCTGTCATTAGAATTAAAATGTAGAAATCTACTTGTCTTCTGTTATTATATAGGGCTTCTGTCTTTTCTCTTTCTACTTCTTCGGAATCTCTTTTTCCGGGAGCGGTTGCTGAAGGATTTGCTGGTAAACGATGAGATGCCGCTAAGGTACAGAGAAACACTACAAAAAGGAAAATATTTGACATGAGAATACTAAATCTATCTATTTCAAGAACACCTCCAACTTTTCCTGTCCAATTTTCGGGACTCCAGAATGCTAACTGTGCAAAAAATAATGATAGGAATAAAATCACTATAGAAATTCTAAATGGCAATCTTGGATCTCGAGAAAATTGAAATCTTGTTCCGCCAATAAAAACCGGAACTCTAGTAGATGTTAGTGGAATTCGGAATTTAGCTTCACCTAGGTTTGGAATTATAATTAAAGACACTATTCCAAATAATAACAATAATTCTGGAATTATCAATTCTATTGAGATTTCAGATAATTCACTCATGGCTTAATCCCCCTAATTTTCATCTCTTGTGATAAAATGGTTATTATTTCACTACTCCAATCTGCCATCATATCCCAATATATGAAAGGAAGTATTCCGAAGAGTATTGTAAAAGATGCTAGAATAAACATACCTAGATTTTCGTGCCATGTAATGTCCCTTGGCTCCTCTCCTTTCATGGTTTCAGGTAGAATTCCTGAATTGGAATTATTTGATTCGAATATTGTTTTCTGCATTGAAGAAAGGTAGTAAACTGCGGTAATAATTAATGTCAAAGTAGGAAGTAAAACTAGCCATCCGAATGTCATCCAAAATGATATTAGTATAGCTACTTCAGCTACAAAACCAGCCAAAAGAGGCAGTCCTAAGCTTGCCATCCATCCAAGCATCATATGACCGGAGAGCCAGGGGCTGTGGTGAGCAATTCCCCTCATAGAGCCGATTTCAAGTGTGTGATAATGATGCTTGAAAGCGCCGGCTACTGCAAAAAGTAGAGGGCTGATTATTCCGTGTGCAAACATCATGAATAATGCACCAGCAATTCCCAATGGTTGCATAGTTGAGATACCTAGGAAAATCAATCCCATGTGAGATACTGAAGAATAAGCCACCATTCGTTTTAGATTTGTTTGGCCCATACATACCCATGCTCCATAAACTAGACTTGTCATTCCTAGGAAAATTAGTAACGGAGTAAAAACTACGGTTGAGCCTGGAAATGCAGTAACTGCAATCCTGAGAAATCCATAAGCCCCCATCTTTAGCATTACACCAGCTAGAATCATGGATCCTGCTGTAGGAGCTTGAACGTGGGCATCTGGCAACCATGTATGAACTGGAACACTGGGCATCTTTGTAGCAAATCCAATCAAGAGTAATACCCACACTAGATGTCTAAGTCCAATACTGGGAATTAGTTCGGTATTGGTTATCATGACAATCATATCAAAAGTATGCCCAGTCATTGTTTCGGCACTGGTAGTATAAAAATACATAATTAAAATACCAATTAGCATCACTACACTAGCTGAAAATGTGTAGATAAAAAATTTCATTGCTGCGTATTTTCTATCTTCGCCACCCCACATTAAAATCATGAAAAACATAGGAATTAATGTCATTTCCCAGAATAAGTAGAATACAAACAAGTCTAATACAACAAATACTCCAATCATTGCGCCTTCCAAAATTAGTAGTAGAGGATGGAAATAATGACTATCTTTAGCATCCCATTCAACTAACATAGAAACTGGAATGAGTAGGGTTGTTAACCATACCATTGGCAATGACAAGGCATCTACTCCTAATTTCCATGAAGTTCCAATTGAAGGAATTAATGAAATGCCTTCTTCTTGAAGTTTAAAATCCCCCAATGAAATATTTAGCCATTCGATTCCGCCTAATGATGAGATAGAAAAGAAGGTAGATATAGCAAATAATGCCACTGCAACACCGATTGAAATATTCTTAGTTACATTCCTAATGTTTTCTGCAATATTATTCTGTAAAAAGTGTGGTAACAATATTAAAATTAAACCAATAAATATCGGAGATATTGTTAGAATTGTTAGAATCATCTACTTGACCCCCAAGCTAATAAGAAAATGGAAAGCATTCCAACTGCTGTCATTAGAATATAATCCCTAGCTTTTCCAGTTGTAATCTTCCTGATTTGTAAAGAGCCGAATATAGAATTTGTTTCTATCTGTTTAATGATACCATCAATTATATTTTTATCGAACCAAGCAGAGAAACGGGAAAAGGGAAGTACAGTCTTCGAAATTAGCCAGTCATAAAAATCGTCAATATACAACCTTTCTTGTAAGGCATTTGCTAAACTAGATTGGGAAATCTCTGAAACATCTTGCTTTCCGAATTTACCAGATAAAGTAACCAGCCAAGAAATAAGAAGATTAGATTTCTGATTTTCATTTAGAGAACCACCATGTACTCTTGATGCGTAAATTGGTCCTATAATTGTAGATAGGAACATAGTTGTCCATCCTATGACCATCAATTTTTTATCTTCAGGGATGAAAGCGTGTTCTAATGTATAAATAATTTCTTTGTAAGAAAGGTGGTCTGATTTTCCAGCCAAATAATCCACAATTCCGAATAATGAGAGTAAGAGGCCACCAAAGGCACTGATTACGGTCAGAATCACTAATGGTTCCTTAATCCAAGGTGTATTCTCATTCACATGATTAACAACCTCAGTCTTAGGCTCTCCTGCGAATGTCATGAACCACATCCTAGACATATAGAATCCAGTCATTCCAGCTGTTAACAATACAAGAATAGCGGGCCCTAGCATCATTGGCTCTGAGTAAAAGAAAGATGCCCAAGTTTCAGCAATTATTCCTTCTTTAGACCAAAATCCACCAATTAATGGTATTCCTATGATTGACATGGAGCCAATCATCATTGCTGTAGCTGTAACGGGAAGTTTGGAAGCTAGTCCGCCCATATTACGCATATCTTGAGGGTCAAAATGGTGGTCTGATTGGTCATTTTCATGGTGGATATGATCATGGGCATGATGGACCTCATGAATAACTGAGCCGCTAGCCATGAACAGCATACCTTTAGCCATTGCATGATTAAATAAGTGAAACATCGAAGCTCCAAAAGCTATCGTTCCGGCATAATAGTGATGGTTATTATAGAGCCAAATTGCTGCTCCCAAGCCGGTAAAAATGTATGCTAACTGACTCATCGTTGAATAAGCTAGAACCTTCTTGATATCATTTTGTACGAAAGCTATAGAGGCAGCCATGAAAGCTGTAATTCCTCCTATCCAAGCTATTATTAGACCTAAATCATCAAGTCCTTCCACTCCATTATATCCGTCCCCAGTAACTACAAATGGAACCATCCGAGCAACCAAGTATAGTCCAGCATTAACCATAGTCGCTGCATGTATTAAAGCCGAAACTGGAGTGGGCCCTTCCATGGCATCTGGTAGCCATACATGCAAAGGAAATTGAGCTGATTTTCCAACTGCTCCAACGAACATCATCAAAAGAGCCCAGAATAGTTTGGTAGAATCTACGGTCCCCTGTAATGAAGGATCTTCAAAAATTACAGAAAATTCTAATGAATCATAAATATCGTATAAGATAAATAATCCAATCATTAAGAATACATCCCCTACTCTTGTTGTTAGGAATGCTTTCTTCGCAGCTTTGGCTGCACTTTCCTTCCAAAAATAGAAGCCTATCAATAGATAAGAGCACAATCCCATGATTTCCCAGAATATAAACAACCAAAGGAAATTATCGGCTAGTACCATCCCAAACATACCCATAGCAAAAAGAACAAATTCAGCGTAGAATCTATGATTTCTATTTTCATTGATTGGATCGGTGTTCATGTAACCCATACTGAACCAGCAAATCAAGAAACAAAGGAATGATGCTACAAAGATGAGCATTAGAGTTATTGAGTCTATCCAAACGCCAATTCCAAGCACCCGTCCTTGATCAAGAGCATAGTTTTCCTCTAGAACTTGAAATTCAATCCAATCGGTTAGCCAAGTGATAATGTTGTGACCTTCGGTATGTGAAATATTATCTCCTATTATCCATATTGACACCAATAGCGGTATTAGTAGTGAAGCAACCGCAATTATTCCTCCCTCTTTTAAATTATTTTTCCATTTATCTTGACCATTGTAAATTTGACCTGAGATCAGAATTATTGGAAATGCAACTAATGGCGATAATACAATTAGAATGGCAGCATCACTAGAATCAAATCCTGGTGCGATTACTAATCCTAGTACTATGGCAACTGGAATTAATAATGGAGCAAGTAGATTATATTCATTCTTGGATTTTGCCATTAAATCACCTAATTTTTTAGAATATCTGCAGCTTCAAGAGAAATTGTTTCTTGTGTACTGTACATAGATAGTAGTATTGCCAGACCTATGGCTACCTCAGCCGCAGCGATTGCAATTGCAATCGCAGTGAAAACCCATCCACTAACGTCCCCATAGTGCATCGCAGCAGAGACAAAATTCAGATTAGCAGCATTTAGCATCAACTCTATACACATCAAAACTACAATAGCATTTTTATGAAGAAAAGCACCCAATAGGCCTATTCCAAATAGAATAACTCCCAATCCTGCTATCCAACTTGGTTCTATCATTCTTCTTCATCCCCCAAATCCCATAATAAATTGATTAAACGTTCATCTCTAACAAGATATGAAGCACCAATCATTGCCATAGCTAACAGCAATCCTAGCACTAAAGTGGCTATTGCCCAATCATTGAATAAAGTAGTTGCAAAATCCACAGTTGTTGGAGTTTCGCCAATATCTCCCCACATTGGGTGTGCCATTACTTCGTTTAATAGAATTAACATAAAAGCGAACACTCCCGCTGCCGATAATACTGATAATCCCCGCATTATATATCTACATCCTGAATTGTCCTTCTAGTCAGCATTACTCCAAACTGAACAACTAACATTACTGAGCCCAAATATACAAGAATTTGAATTGCGGCTAACATTTCTGCTTGGGCCATTAGAAAAATGCCTGCAACTGCAAAGAAAGTTAGCATCAACCATAGTAATGAATGTGCAACCCTATTTGCAAAAACGCACCCTAAAGCACCTAAAACTGCAGCACCAGAAACAATTACGAATACTATATTTTCGAAATCAACGACCATGTAATCAAGACTCCGCTTTTGCTGCCTTTCTAGCTCTTTTCTTCATTTCTTTCTGTGCCCTTTTTGCTAACTCCATATCTACTCTTTCTTGGTGAACAGATGGTAAAACTCTAGTTCTATCTGCATCCATCCAAAGTTCTTCTCTGGAATGTCCTGACATTCCATCATATTCATTAGTCATAAAAAATGACTCAAATGGACATGCCTCCATACAAAGTCCGCAGAACATGCATCTTCCTAAATCGATCCTACCAGAAACAATATCTTGTTCAGCTGGTTTAAGCTGTGAAATTTCTACATCTTCAATTTGTGAACTGTCTGTCCAACGAACAGATGCAATATCTCCTGTTATATCAATTACTTCTGCAAAGTCATATTGTTGGGGGGCAATCTCATGAGCAGTTACTAGATTAAAATTTTCAGAAATTTCGTCATAGTCTAATCTGGGCTTTGCAGCATATCCTCCAACTTCAATTTCGCTTCCGTAACCGTGCCATTCGTCTTCTACTGAAGTAGTATCAAGAACATTGACTCTTACTTCAGAAGTCATATGTAAGCAATCATTTGGACACGCTCGAACGCAAGCTTTGCAAGCAGTACAAGTCTCCCAAATAACTCCTATTCTTCCATTATAATTTCCTGGTACGAAAAGCCAAGGCTCTAAATCTTCTAATCTTTCATAAGGATACATTACAGTTACAGGTCTTTCAACAAATGGCATTATGGCACTAGATTCTCTATCGGCAGAAAATTCTTGACTGAAACTAGGATGATTTTCGTCAAGCCTTTCTCTGGTTTTTTCGTCTAACATATCTGCTTTTTGACCATGATAATTATTCTTCAAGAATTTTATCTTTCCAATATATGGTATAGTTCTAAGGGCGGCCTTCATTGTTGCCCACATTGGACGGATGATCAGATTTCGGAAACTTGGAGTTCCGTGAGGATGATAACTCATTGTATCAACTCCTTGTCAGTAATTCCACCAGAAGTAGGTGAATTTATGGTTCCTGCATAGACTGAATAAGCCTTCCTTATTGCATCATTATCATTTTCTTTATGAGTTCCCGGGGATGCCTTTACTATTGTCCTAGAATTATATGGCCTTCGCATTTCCTCTAATGCTTCTTTGTCTTCATCTACTGCTAGAATTATAAAACCTAATACTCCTAGAGCGGTCATCGAAATTGGAGCTATTAAATTCCATCCATTATCCCATAATTCTATTCGTAAAATGAAGGCTAATGCTAGATTGAAGATAGAAAGTGGGAGTAACCACTGCCATCCAAATTCCAGTATTTGATCCGTTCTTACTCTATGTAATGAGAATCTAATCCAGACAAAGAATGAAAATAACACATATGATTTTATGATTACCCAAACTATTCCCGGTATTAGTGAAAATCCAAATTCAACTAATCCACCAACTATTGGTAATGATTCAAATAAAGTTTGGAACGGGGCCTCCCAACCACCTAGGAAAAATAATGCGAACAGTACACATGCTGCGAATGACCGCATATATTCTGCAGCAAACATCAAACCCCATCTAATTCCGCCATATTCTGTCCACCACCCCTCAACTAATTCAGCTTCAGCTTCGGGCATATCGAATGGGATTCTTTCCACTTCAGCAATCATAGTAATAAGGAATAAAGCTGCCCCCAGAGGCATCAAGAAAATATTCCAAATTCCGCTTTCGTATTGAAAATCGACAATTTCTATAATATTGAAAGATCCGCTTATTACACAAACACCCAGAACTGTGATTAAAAGTGGAATTTCATAAGCAGTTAATTGGGCTGCGGATCTCATCCCTCCAATCAATGTATATTTGTTATTTGATGACCAGCCAGCAAAGAATACTCCCAAGGGAGCAACGCCGAATATTGCCATCATGAAAATTACTGATAATTCTGGATTTGAGGCATAATAATGTGGACCGAAAGGAATGAAAGCGAAAACTAAAACAGTTGTAGAAATGATAATTACTGGAGCAATCTCGAAAACTGCCCTATCTGCATTTTTTGGTACAATATGTTCCTTTCCTGCAAATTTTGTGAAGTCTGCAAAGGAATTCACGATTCCTGGAAGAAGAAACCAATATCCATGCCAACTTCTATTATTAACTCTAGAAACAGTATCTAATTTGTGATTGTTTCCCCATATGGAATTCAAAAATCTATTGAGCCAACCTATTGGACCTCCTAGTCCAAATGGCAATCTATCCCACCAATCGCCTGCGGTTACTCCACTTTCTCCTACCCAAAGGCTTCTTAACGCTGTAGTGCAACCAATTCGATCCATTAATCTAGCCCCTAGTTTTCTTTCAATATATGTAATAGGCAATAGTGCCAACATCATAGTAACAAAAACGATAGTGCAGATTATTGAAGCAGAGAAGAATCCTTCTAATGCCGGTTGAATGTTTGCGAATCCTTCTTGTGGGCGTAGGATAGATCCAATTACAATATCGCTCGGCCAAATTCCTTCTGGAGGAGTTATGGTAAACTGTAAATCAATTTCTTTGGGCATTAAATCGTGAGTTTTGTCCATAGACCAACCGATTATATTTTCAACTAATCCTCTAATATTTAGCCAGTCACTACTTGCCATATAATCACCTATCTGTCTCCCCAATACATGGATCGAAGGATCCCATTATTGCAGGAATATCTGCAACCTTATGGCCAATCATGCATTTTGCAGCATAAGGTATAGTTATGAAAATTGGAGATCTGATTGATACTCGATATGGTTGCTTTCCTCTACCTTCTCCGCCACCTGCGATGTAAAACATTGATTCGCCTCTACTATCTTCAAAATGATGGAATCCAGATGTTCCTTCTGGCGCTCTAGACGGAGATTTCCCTAATATCATCGGATCTCCAGGTTCATGATAAGTGTCTGCGCCGCCTGGAATTCTATCCAATGCTTCTAGAATTAGGTTAGCACTAGTTCTCATTTCTTCAATTCTAACTCTATATCTATCATAGCAATCTGCTCCCTTTATTGAAGGTCTTTCAACTGGAGGTTCCCAATCTAGTTCGTGATAAACAGAATACGGATGAGCCTGTCTGACATCATAGTTGACTCCCCCGGCACGTAGATTTGGTCCAGAAACTCCATGATTTACCATTTCTTCTGGTTTAGAATAACCTACACCTTGTGTTCTAATTAGGAAAATTGTACTTTCGTCATATAGGGCTTCATATTCTTGAATTCGATTTAAGAATAATGATACTTTTGCCCTTGCTCTCTGTGCGAAACCGTGAGGTAGGTCACGCTTAACTCCGCCAACTCTGGGGAAATTGTAGTGCATTCTTGAGCCACCCAATTCTTGAAGTAAATCCATCATCATCTCCCTTTCTCGGAGCCCCCATACCATTATTGTCAAATTTCCAATATCTGGGGCATATGCCCCTAACCACATCAGGTGTGAAGCTATTCTTTGGAGTTCTACTGCAATTAATCGTATATATTCTGCTCTTTCTGGAACTTCAACTTCTAGAAGATCTTCAACTGCATAGATGTAAGAGTGAGACCAAGTATTAGCACTCGCATAACAAAGTCTGTCACAATAAGTTGTAATTTGTGTGAAATCCCTAGATTCGCAAATCTTCTCTACTCCTCTGTGGATATATCCAAGATCGGGTTCAGTATCAACTACAGTTTCACCATCGACCTTGACTTTTAGAGTCCATAGACCGTGCGTCATAGGGTGTTGTGGGCCCATTGAAATCCACATCTCTGCCATATTTTCATCTCACTTTATTTTACCAGTATCTTGTGGCTTCCTTTGAAATCCTTGTGCATCGTCATACATCTCTTCAAAATCGTGATATCTTAATTTGTGTTGTTTCTGTAATGGATGAAATCCAAGAGGAGTTTCGTGTGGCTGAAGGACACGCCTCATTCCAATATGGCCAGCGAAACCAATGCCAACTAGATCCCAAGTCTCCTTCTCATTCCAATCGGCTCCTATCCAAATATCTTGAACTGAATCTATAGTCGGCTCTCTTGTTTCGGAGAGATATATTTTTACTTCGATTTCAAGGGGTATTTTATTTCCTTGAACTTTTGTTGGGTCCGATATAATTGGCTCGACCATTCCTTGAATTACCGGTGGATCATTAATGCCAGTTCTCAAAAAATGATAAACCAATTCCCAATTCTTTTCTGGACCAGCTTCAGGCCAATGTATTCCAGTAATCATTGAACAATAATCTATTTTATGTTTTTTCTTCAATCTTTTAGCTAACTTTCTCCAATTTTCTGGTTTGCAAATTATTCTGACAATATTTCTTGTTTTCGTTCCATTTGTCCTCTCTACAACTTCAGCTTCTACTCCTTTGATTGAATCTATATCATTAATTAATTCCTGAGCAGATTCCCTCTGAGCTGAAGATGAAACAACTTTTCCCATAGCTAAATCTCCCTAATCATCTCCGATGATAATCGGTTTCGCTGCCTCGGGCCTACTGTCATTTGGAAGAGTCCCAATTCGGATAATTTTCTGCCTAAGTTTGTCGAATCCATCGATTAATGCTTCTGGCCTAGGAGGGCATCCAGGAATGTATACATCTACAGGAATCACGGTATCGACTCCCTCTAGTACGTTGTATGATTGAAAATATGGGCCCCCGGAGATAGCGCATTCTCCCATAGCAATACACCACTTGGGCTCAGGCATCTGTTCCCAGAGTCTAACAATTGGGTCTGCAAATTTTTTAGTAATTGGTCCATTGACCAACAAAACATCGCATTGTCGAGGGCTGGATCTGAAGAAGACAGCAAATCTTTCTGCATCGAATCTGCTTGCTCCTGCTGCTGCCATTTCTAATGCACAACATTTGATTCCTAAATGGAGAGGAAATAATGACTTTCTTTGACTCCAGTTGAAGATTCGCCCTACTAAGACTCCTATGACATCTTTTATTTTTGTTGCTTTCAATGCTTCATCTGTAATATTCCCCACAGTATCAACTAGCATCCTACTATTGAAAACCGAATAATTCTGACCATCGTCAACCATAATGCATCACTCAAATATATATTCTGCCTCTCTTTCTAAAAACATGCCATACCCCTAGGCCCATAAGGAAAATGAAGAAACTCATGGTGATTAGTGCACTTATGACATCGTCTCCAACTTCTTGAATTGCAACCACTCCACCAAAAGCCAAGAACATGAAGGCGATGTCGAATACTAGGAAAACTATGGCATACCAATAGTACTGAAAGTGAAAATTTATGTCTGCTTCTCCTATTGGTTCTGAACCGCACTCATATGTACTGTCTCTACGAGTATAGAGGCTCTGATCAGATTCATAGCCTGGTAGTAGAATTGATCTTAACTTAGTTTTATCTGAACCCGATTTTGAAGGGGCTAATAGGGCATTTGCAATGAAACTACCAACTGGAAAACCGATGCCAATTAAGGTCATTATTGCCACTGGAAGGTATAATTCTGAAACAGCTGTCATCACATCACCCTCAGCCCCGAAGTGCCGATATAGGTGGCCAGCCAAAATTACGACATAAGGATATCCGATATAGCCCTAGAATTAGTTAGTACTCTTCTTGTTCAATCAAAGCGGATTTAATCATTTTATTCTCTCTTCGAACTCGGAAAAATATAGTAGTAATTAGAAGAGGCCCCAAAATAATTATTCCAATAATAATCATTTGTAGAGTCCCATCAGACAATGAACCAACTCCTAAACTAGATTTAACAGTCAAATCGATAGGCTCACCTGCAACCGGCAAATCTTTTGGTTGTATTATTACAGTGAATGTATATTCATCATCCTCTATCATTTCACTAGGAGGAGTTGCTCGTACCGTAACTTTCCTTGATTTATCAGGCTCCAAATCAAATTTGTCATTGATTATATCTACTGTCCATCCTCTAAGAGAGTCGCTAGATAATATTTCTACTTCTTCAACAGTATTTCCTAAATTAGATACGAAAATAGTAAATTCCATTCGGTCTGGATAAGACGATTCGGCTGAATCAGGAGATTCTAGAGTTACTACCAAATTATGTATTGTCCTTACATCTACATTTACATCGACATAAGATGGCGCTTGTCCTGTATTCTTTTTTGATGAAGCACCTACTCTAATTACTCCTGATGTACCACTTTCAACTCCTTCTAAAGCCTCAAATTCTATTTCAACTAATACTCTATCATTTGAAGGAACGGAAACCATGTCATTAGAAACTGTAATTCCATTTGCCTTAATTGATTTTAGAATTGAAGAATCCATTCCGGATATTGAAATTACTGCCTCGTCATCACCGCCATCTCCAGTATTATCAATCCAGAATGAAATCTTGCCATTCCCTCCAGGGGGTATTGATAAATCCTCTACTTTGGGATCATCCGAAGGATTTTCTAATGAAACAGCCATGCTGTAATTATATATTGAAACCGTTACAGAAACAGTATCTGACATTAATTCTTCTGTACCTACTATTCCAATTCTTATTTCGAAAATTTCTGTCCTATTATCTCTGTTATCTGATACTAAAACCTCATAAAATAATTCTTTATCTTGTTCTGATTCAAGAATCACACTTGAAATTTCATTTCCGCCAATATCTTTGAATCTTGTAGGCCATTTTGTACTCTGACATGAGTCATTAATGCCTGGATCGCAAGAAGTAAGTGAGAATGCATCTTCTGTATTTCCAGTGTTAGTTAATTCTAGTGGGAAGGCTACCCACTGTCCCAGCCTACCAGTTTGAGAGTCAGAAATTATAGTTAGTCTTCCATTATGATATGGTGCAACAGTAGCAGTCAGAGTGGCTTCATCTAGAGTTTCCGTAGACGTAGTGACAGTGAATGTTAGTAGATACTCTATTCCAGATTTTGCCTCAACTGGCGCTGAAACATCTACTTGAACTGTTTGCTTATTGCAGTTTGATGTCGAAGTACAATGCCTTCCATCTACAGTAATTGTATTTTGGGGAGAAATTTCTACATTCCAACCGGATGGTACATTTTTGACTCCCAATGTTAGTGTATCTTGACCATTACCGGAATTAGTAACCTGGATAGAAGTAGATTTTAAGCCACCAGGTTGAATATTATTAAGTCTGGAATTCGAAAGTGATATACTAGCTTCATGAATTTGTCCCAAATTTACTTTTAGAATTTTTTCACACCCAACTGCGCTACCAGATCTTCCTTGGATATATACATCTACGTTACCTGGCTCTACTGAGTCATCGGGCGTGATTGTGAATTGGAAAATTGTTTCATCCTGTGATCCACCTGGTTCTGTTAATGTCCTGCTAGTGGGAGTTTCAAAATCTACCCAATCTTGTACTTCATATCCTTGATCATTGTATGCAAAAGCAGTCACTTGCCAGTCAGTATTTCCAGTATTTCTAACAGTCAATGAATTAGTTGCTGTTTCTCCCGGATTAAGTGTGTGCGATGTTTTCTCAATTGATGCATCACATGTCTTTACTTGAGGGATTTGGAGAATTAAATCGATACTATCGTTTGCTGGATCTAAAGTATTTGGATCATTTGCCATAGTAGCTTGTAAAATGAAGCAATGCTCACCTGCATCAGTTGAGCTACCGTCTGATAAAGAAACTGATACAGTTGCAATATCAGATTCTCCGCTATTAAGAGTTAATGTGGCAGGTTCAACGGAAGCAGATAATCCATCTGAGTCACACGAAGTGGATGAAGCCATTTCTAAATTGATAACTTGATTGTCTTGTTCTCCACTATTTTCAACATCTACAGTCCATTCAACCTCAGAGCCATCGCCATCGTAGTCAACGATTCCATCACTAGGGGTCTTATGTGTCAGAGTAACGGAATATTGACCGCCACCTTCGGCAGAGGTAGTTACAGTAACATCGGATTGAGCAGGAACTCCTAATTCACTTCCTTGTGCCTGTGCAGTAACTGTGGTGTCACATTCACCTGTAGCTTGTTCTGTAATGGAAACTGTAAGAGTCCTAGTCTCAGATTCTCCAGCACCCAAACTGAGAGGTGTAGTATCCATGTTTGATGTAAAGCCATTACAATTTTGGTCACTCTGAGATGTGCTCAATGTTATAGTAGCATCTTCAGAACCATCATTAGTAATAGTGATGTCATATTCTGCAGCATTATCGGTAGTTGCTTCTTGAGAAGTTGGATTGGCTACAATTGAAACAGATGCTGCTTGTACGGTAATAGAGAATAAGGAAAATACTAGAAGCATTACAAGAATCTGGGCATGATTGGGTCTTGTCATTGAAACTCTGAGTGAATGGCCCTTCTAAGGACTTCGGGCAGCATGTGTAAAAAATATCTTATTTTTTTATGTTCAGGGCTCTGGATGATTCTCTGGTGAGTAATCGGGATCGGAGACCCATTCTTGTTTAGATGAATCCCAAAGCCATCCAGGATAATCTGGAAATCTCTCCAAATTTGTGGTATTTTCTGTAGTCGTAATTACCTCATCTTCAGTAGAAATAACTTCGTTATCGGAAATCCATTTTTCATCATTTTCGCTAATAGAGTAAGTGCCTTTTTTATCAAATTCTTTTGAAGATTTAATATTTGATTTAGATCCAGATTTTCTGAATAGAAATACTCCAATTCCAGATAATAATGAAATTGAAATAAAGATTGAAGGAAATAGCCAATTTGGAGTTTTTGAATTTGAGGGGTCGGGGATTACATCTATTTCGGTAAGTATGCTCGATCCAGAAATATGTTCAGAATTTAATAGATTTAATTTCACGACTCCATCTGAAGCAGAATTAGGAGTAAATGTTACAGTTACAGAACGAGATTCTTGGGGGACTAGTGTTACTAGAATTCCATCTTGTATTCTAATATCCCAACCTTCGGGGCCGTCAGTTGAAATTCTGCTTGAAATAATGGTATTTCCAGTATTCTGTAAATCAAAAGTAAGGGTGGAGCTGAATCCTTCATGGGCTTCGTTCATATTCCTTAAATTCCAAGTAACTTCATCGTCTGATTCAACTTGAAGAGATAACGTAGTTTGTACTTCAACGCCCATGCCAGATAAGAAAAGCGTGATTTGTGGTTCTGATCCAGCTTCTTCGTCCTGTGGGATAATTATAGTACACCAAATTGTCGCATTAGAGTCGGGTGAAATCCTAGTTGGACTAATTGAGCATGAATAAATCCAATTATCATCGGGGACTTGCATCGAAGCTTGAGGCTCCCATACTGATGTGCCTGAGTTGTGAACGATCCATCCCATGTCGAAACCGGGAGGTCCCACTGGGTGAGCTCCTGCTCCCAGAGGAGTATTGGAGAATGTTCCGTCGGTAAAAGAAACTTCGTTAAAAGTCAAAATCGGTAATGCGCTTGACTTTACTTGAATTGTTTCATTCCATTCTATATTAAATCCATCTTCTGTTTGAAAACGTAGCTCTACCAACCCTTCTTGAGCGAAGCCGTTGCCTTGAATGGTAAATGACCAAATTTGAGTTTGTCCCTGTTTAACGTCAATAGATTGTAGATTATCATAAATTGACCACCCTCCAGGGAGTGATTTTTGTACTGGATTTAATGTTAAATCACTGTTCCCATTATTCAAAATTCTTAATGAAATATCGTGTAATGAGTCTGCTCCAATTGGTTCTTGAGTACCATCATAAGTTGTAATGTTTAGTGAGTTAATTTTTCTTATTTCCAAAGGTATATCAATACTCCAAAATTCACTACTCACTCTTGATCTAACTAGGACTTGGGAGTTGAATATTGTTTCTGCGGAAAGTAAAATTCCGGGAGGTTCTACAGAAATTTTTGGTGAAATAGTTCCACCTTTGGACATGATTCCTGTTGACCCTCTGCTAGAACCTGGAGATGCCCCAATTTCGTCAAAACCGAGCTTCCAACCCGCGGGTGAAATTAATTCCAAATCATATGCTTGAGCTCCATTTCCAAGATTTATTAAATCGAAATCAAATCTAGATATTTCGAATGAATCTACAGAAATAGTTTCGGACGGCAATAGTAAATCCACCTGAGAAAGTACTGGTACATTGATTGCAATTTCAGTACCTAATATATTTCCAGTTTCGACCTCTTCTGCTGATATATTAATATTGTAAACTCCTGGCTCAGGAGGGGATGGATGAGACATAGTTAAATTGACTGTGGTGGTATCATTTGCCGCTAAATTGACTACAGAATTATCAAAAAATCTTAACCAATTGAATGTTTGACCATCACTTTCTCTGACAGGATTTGAAGAGGAAATTGATGCATTTTTCTCGTGATCTGCAGAATTCGTAAGAATAATTGTCCATTTGGTAATACTCTGTGTAGCATCACTCAAAAAGTATGTAGAATCTTCTACGGATGGTTGAATTCCTGGGGCAGAGACCTCGATAAAGATTGAGAACTCATTATTTAGCTCGGATGCTTCATCAATTAGATTTGTTTCATCAATATATATCTGAATGGGTACACTACCTTTATCGGACCATGAAGGCACATATTCCCACTCTAGATTTGTTACTTCTCCGGGATTTAAATCAATAAATTTGGTTCCTACTAAGTTAGAATTAAAGTATGCGGAAACTGGAACATTTGAAGAAAATCCTGTACCTTGATTAGCTATTGAAACTGAGAAATCGACCTGCTCGTCAACTTGAGGCACAGGTACTGAGATAGAAAATGAGTCAGATATTACTGCAGGATCTGGTGTTAAATCGTTGACGTTTACTCCTCTAACTGCAATAGAATATGGTTGATGGGCCCTAGCCCCTCCATGTGACGAGTCTTTCACCTTTACACTCCAAATTCCTTCTGAAGCAGAATCAATTAACACAACTTCAACATTATTTTTACTATCCTTAATTCCGCCAGATTCTGATTTTCCATTTGAGAAGACGTTGCCTAAATATGTGGTTTGGCCATCGGGAGATGTTACTTCCAAATCTAAATCATTCATTAATTGGGTTGTGCTGAAAGATGATCCGGGATAATCAGACCATGTAAGAACAATTTTTAGCTCCTCATTTGGTCTTGTAATCTCGAAACTGTAGTCAGATTCATCTCCACTGGAAAGTCTACTTCTATCGTCTACAAATATGCCTATGTCATTTTGAGGTACTAAAGAATTAACTAAATCTAATCTGCCCCAGCCTTCATCATTATTTGGGATATCTCTAGTTCCCATATCTTGGGCACCTAAAATTAATAATGCTTTGATTAATGAACCTTGAGGGGCTGGTCTTTCAACGATATCCATCAAATATTCTCTAACTATTATTGATGCTCCGGCTGCTACTGGAGTAGCCATAGATGTCCCGCTATATTCTATATACCAGTCCGACTCCCAAGATGATTCTGCATTTTCTGCTTCCTGAGCCTTGCATGATCGTACGTAATCTCCAGGAGCGACGATATCGGGTTTTAACCTCCCATCATCAGTTGGACCTCGGCTGCTCGATTCATACATCTGATTGGCTGCATCAATGTCGTACCTATTCACATGTCCACCTACTGTAATTACATTCTTTGCTGTGCCTGGTGGTGCAATTCCATCATCTCCCTCATTCCCAGCTGAAAAAAGTACAGACATTCCCTCATAGAGCCAATATTGATCCCATTTGGAAGTTAATTCATCGGCATCTTCTGACTGAGTATTATAATCTCCACCTGAATCAATTCCGCCCCAACTATTGGAATGGATCCTAGAATTTCCTGTATTGTAAGCTGTATTCAGTAGGTTCCATATTCCAGGCCCTCCGAAAGTGTTTGTATCGTCGTTTTCCATTGCTTGAAAATAAAGTCCTGCCTCTGGAGCAACTCCTTGGTAGTCACTATTTCTTGATCCAGATCCAAGAACAGAACATGCCACATGAGTTCCATGGCCATCATTTGTATCAGCGGTAGATCCATCCCCTTCTACATCAACAACTACTATTCCAGAATCGAAATCTCCATGATCTGAGTCTAACCCTGTATCTGCGATAGCAATTGTTTGACCGTTACCAAAAAGATCTATTGAATAAAAATTTTCAACTTCATCAGCCCTCAAATGATCCCTAGCAACATTATTTGTTGCAGAAATCTTAGTAATTGGTGATATAAATGATACACTCGGATTATTAGAAATTAATTTTATTTCTCTAATTGTGGTATTTCCTACATAAGTACCAAAATTTGGAGAATAATGATTTTCCAAATATTTTTCGGAAATTGTTTTTATTGAGTTATTGAATCCCAGACCTGGAGATTCCATTCTATCTCCGGAGATGTTTTTCCATCCAGAAATTCTTACTTCTACTTCTAAATCTAAAGACTTTAGCCAAAATTCTTGATGGATATTCAATGCTATCGGAACTCTGTGAGACGATGAGAAGATGGGATTATTGCCAAGTTCTATCATATCCCTTAAGCTTCCTTGAACAAGGTAACCCGATGGAGGTATTGTTGCCCGTATTGAAACATCCTCAAAATCTAGTATTTTCTCTCTAGCATCCCAAAGGCCGATCTCAGATTTAACTATGTAAATCATCAAATCTTCCCTATATTGAGTAAAAATATCATTGAAATTAGTACTAATTAGTCCTTCGTCAGTAAACTCTCCGATATTAGATAGGGCATTTTGGGTTCGAATTTGCTCTATTCCAGAATTTATAATTGGTGAGCCAAGACTGCGAATACTTTCAGGATTTGGAGAAATTCTAATTTTCTCATTTACCCCTTCTAGAATCTGAAAATCATATTCATCGAATTCTTGGTTGGTACTTAGTGATGAATGCGATGACAGCATTAGTGCGATGATTACTACAAATGTTTGCGCTTTCATCATTTTCTGCCCTCGTCACTATTGATTTATAGGCTGTGGATATTTGGAAGATAAACTGTTAATTATTACATGAATTTATAATCTACTGAATTTCTAAAATTTTCTCTTGTCCATTCTCCAACTTGATGATTCCATATTTCAGTTCTTTTTTCTCCAGCATAGTTTTCATAATCTAATGTTATTTCAATTGTATAATTCTCCCAAACAGATAATCCTGATATTAACAGTTCTAGATTGTCTCCAGCTATGGTGCTATGGGCCGGTATTGTATTGCTAGAAAAATCTGATCTTCCTTGCTCATTTCCATCTTTATCAATAAATCTAATTGAAAGATGGACAGAGGAAATTTCTCTACTCCCTTCATTCTCTAACTGAGCTAATACTACGTGTCCAGGACCTCCTTGCATATAAACAACTTCAACTTTGACTCTATCATAAGGAATTACCCAGATTAATACAAAGAATGTTGCCGACAGAATGATGAAAGCAGAAATTGAAGCAAAAATAACTCGTTTTTTAGAAACTACTGCTGCTGCTCTGTCTTCAATTTTTTCTAGAATGCCATATGCTACATCTGCATCTTCTTCATTATGGTTAACTTGAAATTTCTCTATTATATTAGACAACTAATCACCTGCTAAAGAATAAATCACAGTTAGTATTCCAGAAGAAATTGGTTCGGGTGCCATAATATGTGACGTCTTTCCTTCTATACCTGTAACGCTACTGAGTAAAGATAAATCTGAAGCCATACCATTCATCCCGGCAGTAGTAATTGTTGGAATTCCAGATGTTGTTTGAGCGTCTAGAATAACTCCACGTAAGTCAATTTTTCTATCTCCAATATTTGCATAAGCTCTAGCAGCAGCAATGATTCTGCCACTCTCTACATCATTGACTTCAATTACACTATAGGGCCCGGCAATCTCCTTAATGTGAATTGTAGAGCTTTTGACGTTTTCACCTAGAACTTCGAGTTCATCTAACACTACAGGTGGTAAAGCTGGTATATTGGATGCTCGTAGATAGAATTTCTCCACTCCTTCTCCACCTGAACGTACATTTAGGCCAAACGAATCAGTGGGCTTGACTACCAGTCTATCTGTCATTCCTTCCGCCATCAATAAAATATCCCCGCGATTGTTGATTGCCCTTCCTTGGGCCTCTATGAATAGTGACATTCCAGATCTAGAAGCTGAAAAATCCAAAACTGGAATTCCCTGAAATGCTAGATTCTTAGTGATATCAAAATTTGTATCGGGCTCAGTTGTCAAATTCATTGATCCTGGTACATTAGTCAAAAACATCGTCGCAGGCCACCATAATTCATCCAACCACTGCATTTGTTGAATCATTATTGATCCAATTCCGAAACCATCTTTCCTATGATCTTCTGGTACTGTCATATCTATAGATAGAGCTGCACCTAGACTTGCTTGAATTTCTACTTCTTTTGGTATTTCTTTTACCATCATCTCAGTCCTACTGCCAGAATTACGATCTGTTAATGTAGCATGGAACCAATCAAGTTCATTAGACATCGAATATAAGGATGAGGTTGAAATCTCTGTAATTCCACCTACAGTTCTGATATTAAATTCTGAATTTAGTGAAAGTGATGTTGAGGTATCTGTTTCTAAGCCTTGGATTGTAACGAAAACATCTTGTCCATTTACTCCATTAGAAAGTAACATTAGTTCTGAATGTCTTGGTTCCCACCCATCAATTGCCATATCTAAAGACCATCTTTCTCCGTCATTAATATCTGATCTTCTAACGGTTATGTCTGCAAGAGGGGGGAGGTTTGGCAGCCAGGACTTGATATGGAATCCATCGGAAATTCCAGATTCTGATGAAGTCAATGAAATTCCATGAACCCATTCAGGGTTTGAAATTAAATTATCTCCCATTGATGACTCTAAAACGAAATCAAAATCGGTATCTGCATCTAACTGAATACCAAATTCAAATTCCCCTGTATCAGATGTAGTTCCGGTGGATAAATTAGTAGTGAAATCTGACAATAAGTTATTTATTGATCTCCCTAAATCTGAAAATCCACTAATAAAAAATGCAATTCCTGTCATTCCAGTAGAAGCATTCAATTCCGGAAGTGCCAAAGTTGGTGCTTCGGTTAATCCGGTTGGAACATTAAGTGAGAATGTGGATGGTAAAGGATCTATTTCGGCTAATACAGTCAAAGGTTTTTTATCGTTAGTTGGAGCATTGCCAACATTTATTTTGAAGGGATTTAATCCATCAAAACTGCCGAAAGAAGTTCCCATTCCCGCAGATCCAGAGGCCCCCAATTCAATTGGGGGAATCCAACCTACCTCCCTTATATCAGAAATTCTAGATGATAATGAAGAAGATTCATTATGTGGATCATGATGGAAAAGGAAATGATTTCCACTCATTGATACTGGATTTTCTGAATCACTAAGTTGAGATTGAATTGATCCTATTGATTTTTCAGAAGACCACGAAAATGAATCTCCGAAAGTTGAAGAAAATGAATCTGGGAAATCGGAAATTACTGCGGCTTGTCTAAGATTCAAATCTTGTCCAGAATATGAAATTGATTCAATATTCGATGAAGCGGAATAATCGACGCCATTGGGAGAAACAATTAGGGTTATATTATTTGGAAAATTAGAGTAAGTTACTGACTGGTGAGATATATTTGTTAAACTAGAAGACGGGTGCTCAATGAAAGAAAGTGATAATGGATTATTATTCTGAGTATCGATACTAATATGCTGTAGTCCTGTTGATTCGGAGTCAGAAAAAGAAAATGCTTGAAAGCCATCAAATTTTATACTCGCGGCTACGGGTGTGAGTGGTTCCATGGGCCCATTTTCTGTCTGTTTCATTCCCAAATCTCTATCTAAACCTACTACCAAATGATTACCAGATATTTTTGGATGATCTGAAGAACCTATTTGTAATTCTAGAGATTGCAAAGGAAAGGGATTACGATTTTGTCGCCAATTATCTGTCAATAAGATTGTAAATGACTGTCCTGAAATACTTCCAGTACCTACTCCTCCGCTAATTAAATCAACAACAGTGGATGGAACTTTGTTCAGAATATTTCCTACATCCAAAAATAAATCTACAATATTCAATATTACTGAATCCATGATTCTGGAGAAGAAGTCTAAGTTACTTTGGGAATCTAATGAGGTGTCTATTCCATCTTCCCCTCCTAAGCCAAATGATCCAAAAATAACTAGGGCAGTAGGAATGATATCGGCTTTGATAAATATTCTTCTGTGATCATCTTTTTGTCCTTCCCTTGAAAGCCAAGAATAGTATTCAAGAGATTCTATTGGTTGTGCCGATCTAAGTAATATCATACTATTTGGTGGATTTGAAGGATTAACTGGTAGTGTTGGATCATTTACATTTTGACTGGTATCTCTTGTGAAATTTTTAATACCGATTATGAAACCTAATTTATTTGGGATTTCTCCAGGTAATTCGGTTTCTCCAGCAGAACCGAGCATCCGAAAAATTCTTTCAATTTCTTCTGGCGACATACTTCCTTCAGGCATTCCACGAATCCATCCAAAAGAATCAGTAGCATTACCAAATTCTCCGTCTGATTGGCTTTCGGGAAGATTTGATCTATCTTCATGAAAATGGATGAAAAGATCTGCGGATTCATCTGCCCAATATTCAATAGTTGTCAAACTACGCTCACCCTCAAGTCCGGTTGAAGTAGGTAGAATACTATCAGATCTGATTACAACTTGTGCAGAACTAGGTAATTCCAATGAATTTCCTGTAGGATGAAAGCGGGCTTCTATATATGCTAATTCCCAAACATCCCTGTCTCCATTATTATTAGGTGGGGAAAAATGAAGATAGCCAAATCCAGCCGAAACACTGCAAGAGATTTCTATTGATGATTTGGTAGAAAGTTCCGCCGGATCATAACGATCTGGACATTCTGTTTGCCCAGAATTCTCCAATCTTAATGAGTATGGAGATGAAATTGCAGCAAAAACAATTCCTTCTTCACTTGGTTCTGGGTTATTAGTGAATGGATTTAGAGCATCTAATAAAGCCCCAGCAAAACCTGAAGAAGTCGAAAGATCGAAGTAAAATCTCTCAATTCCGACTTCAAATATAAAATTCTCAGGAGGGTGAGTAAATCTTGAATCAATTACCCAAACATAGCTTTCTCCTTCTCCTAATGCTAGAAAAGAATCTGTACCAGAGTAAGAAAAAGCCTTGATTAAAGATACCTGCAATGAGTCCATATCTTCCCAGATTGGATTATTTATTTCCGCTTCTAAAACTTGTACGGAGAACTGGATGCCTGGCTCAATCCATAATTTTGAGAGACCGTCTTCAAATCCCCATCCATTTGAAGGATCCCAGGAAATTCGTAGTCCGACATCAATGTCATCAATTGAATCATTATTTACATCAACAGAGTGTAATAAGGCATCTTCCAATCTTAAAAGTGAAAGTAGTGATGCACTAAAAGGAACTGGCTCAAAAGATTCAATTTCATTTCCTTGACTATCAGTATATTTAGTCCAAATCACATATTCTGTTATATTGAACAAAGTTTGCCAAATATTATCCACAAATCCTGGAGTTCTATCGCTAGTGTTTGTTAGTAGCTCATACGGTGATGGGTGTTGTGGATTTGGAGGTGTAGTGTTTACTAATGTCGCACCCTCTGTAACGTTTTGTACAGATAAAATAGGATTTAGACTTTCAGCGGTTGAAACTGAGTTACTAATTCCTTCTATTCTAGGTACAGCTAAATTTGGAATTAAATTAGAATTTAAAATTTCGTCTCTTTCTGAAAGTAAATCAGTTAAATCTTCCAACACATCAAAATCATCGGATTTGATTCTATTTTCCCCTGATACATTAGAAAATGGCGAAAAAGATGGAGACAGTAGCATAATTGTGAAAAAAATAGTAAGAAATTCTGGGAATTTTATACTACTCTTTTTGCCCTGGCTAGTTGACATTCATAGTTAACCCATTAGAGCTCCGTTTTATGGTATTGCATTGAGTGTATTAATAATGTATCAATAATTAAAGAAATATTTCACATCATAGCGTGATAAATTCCTCAGAATTGCAGAAAGGGCAATTTGTGAAAGCAGAGTCTAAGCCTTCAGGTAATTCTAATTGAAATTGTTTTTGACACGAAGAACAAGATTTTCTAACAATTCTATCATTAATTGTTTTCTCTTCAACTTCATTTTCTATATCCAGGAGATCTTCAAGAGCATCTTTCTCCATTAAATTATCTTGGAAATTGACTCCCAACAACTCTGCAATCTCAGATGTTATTTCGGGAGTTTCTGTTTGCAATTTTTCAGTTGGATTCTCATAATGATAAGATGGCGAAGGGGCAAATCTAGAATTATCGGTTTCACTAAATTCTACATTTAAAATTTCATTTGGATTTTTTGAATTGTCTTCTACTTCTGTATTTGACCCTATAATTACTAATTCTTCCATTTTATTTTTCACTGCTCTATTGAAAAATATGTATGAAATTATAATAATTGAAATTACCACAATTGCTATCAAAAAGGTACTTGAAAATATGAAAGGTGTTGGTTCATTTATTTCTTCAACTTGAACTAGTATTTCTTGTTGAGAGCTCAAGCCTGCTTCATTTTGTGCAGAATAAATTACATACTGAGTGCCCACTTGATCGAATGCATAAATTACAGTAGCTCCGTCTAACCTCTGTTCATTTGAGGTTCCTTGATTGAAAATCCACGAATGGATTAAAGGTATCTTGGACTCTGAATCCTCTGCCTTCCCCTGAAATTGAAATTGTTCTCCCACTTTCAGTACTAAATTCTGATTATTCAATTCAATTAATGGAGGAGTAATATCCACTAAATTAATGATTATGGAGTCTTCTGAGCTTTTTCCAGATTTATCAATGACTCTAATTAGTACTTCATGATTTCCGGAATCGTAATCTTGTGAATTCATTATGAATGTGAAAAATTCAGTTGATTCTGACAAGGAATTATTTGAAAACAAAATATTGCCATCTATTTCCCATTCTAGAGAAGTTATCTCCCAGTTATCAGAAAAGGAAGCAGAAAGGGTAATTAATTCTCCAAATCCTTTTTGAATTTGGTCGCTAGAATCTAAATTAACAATGGGATTTGAATTGTCGGATACTTCAACACTAATTCTACCACTTGCACTCCTCGAATCGATGGAAATTGCCGTCAATTCTACTGAATAATTACCGGGCTTATCCCATTTGTAGGAAATTGATGGTCCAGTAAAATCTGTAATTCCATCATTATCGATATCCCATAAGTAACCTGAATCATTAATCTGATTTGATTTATTTGGAGTATCTGTTGCCGACAAGGTAATAGTTTCGCCAATATCTACTGATTCTGATATTTTTTGTAGGGTAATTGTCGGATTGATTACAGGAGTCAAACGTACAGTTACAGTTATTCCTGCCGGATTTAATCCATTATCTCCTCCTCCTGGGCCAGGTCGATTATCAATAATAATGTAAATTTCTTCATCGTTAGTATCTGGAGCTTGCCATGGGAGATAGCGCTCATTAGATATCACTAACATATCAGCTGAGAAAAAGCGCGATCCTAGAGTCCAATTTGTATCTGGAGAATATAGTGAAAAAGCGGATTCTGACATAATAAAAATATCGGGAGATCCTTCCATTGTTCTAGCGAAAACCTCAACAAATGTCCCCTCATCTACAGAAAATGGCCCATATGCAATCGCGTAGCCTGATGGATTGATTCTGTGAATATTGTCTGTTAGTGTAAATTCTGTGTGATTGATTATTCCAGAATTTAATTCGATCTCTACACTTTGGCCACCTTGTGATCCTTCGCCCTCGTCCTGCGGATGTTTTTGATTATCAATTACTAGATACCACCGAGTTTCTGCTCTATCCATGGGTACTTGCCAATGCCACTCACCTGTGCCACTATAGAATTCAAAAACTGATTCGCTTTCCCAAATTGAGTCTAATCTATATGATTGCCCATTTTGATATGCAGCAATCGCATCACCTGTAAATAGCAATATATCGATTTCAAAATTTGAGGAAATAGTAAAAAATAGTGTTTCTCCTGGTATTTGTATACCTAAATCTACGCGTAAACAGCTCTGATCTTCAATTGTCCAATTCTCAGGCAATTCATCAATTACTGCAGGAGTGCAAGAGAAAGGTCCTTTTGATTCTGCAGTTACAATATATGCATTAAATATTGATGAAATTATAATCAGAAAGACAACTCTGGCCGAATTCATCAATGAACCGTTTACCCTCTACTTTTGAATCGTATTGTGTTTACGTTCAGAAAATGTGCACATTTTTTCATGGATTTCTAGGAATTGGCGTTTTTGGGAACCATCTTAAAACTATCACATCTCCTATGGAACGAACCCAATTCCAAGGAATTGCTACATGAGTGCGCCCTTCAACTAAATTTTCAGGAGGGTCCGAAACAAAAATGTGAGTGCAAGACCAATTTTCCACTTCAATAACAGTATCATGCACTATTCCTAGTACTCTTCCATCGGGAATAATTACCGGCAACCCTCTAATCTGAGAAGCATGACGGTCGACCATCGCACGTTCACGCTAACCATACCGAATGAATATGACGGCGGAAATAACTTACTTTCCCCTATTTTTGTTAGCTTTCAAACTTGGGCGTAATTTCTCAGCGCCCTTTCCTTTATTGAATAAACCTCTACCTCTTTTTCCAGCACTAGTTTTTCCTCTATGAGCTCTACCTCTATGGCTGGAACCATTGGATATCCAATTTAATTTGGTATCGGACTTAATTACTGGGTGTGATGGGTCAATCAAAATTACCTCATAAAATTTATTCTTTCCATCTTCTCCTACCCAATAAGAATTCAAAACCTCAAGATTTGGATATCTCCTAGCAGTTCTTTCTTCGGCCATTCTTTGGATGGATTTTCCCATTGTTATCTTTTTTATACCGGCCTTAGATGGTTTTCTCTTCATATGGATTTTACCCTTTCTAAGGCCACCTCTTCTTACCCTAGTTCTAACAACTACAACGCCCTGTTTAGCTTTGTATCCTACTCTTCTTGCTGCATCAATTCTGGTTGGTTTTTCTATCCTCTGGAAAACTGGATCTCTTCGCCATCCAGCCATCCTTTCTGTCCTATATCTTGGAGGAATTGAGTCCTTAGGTTTTTTCCAAACCTCACTAATATGTTTATGGAGACCCATTTCTATATCACCAGCGGCCCGCCGACCTTAATCTCCTTTATGAGCCTGCTTGCAAGCGGGGAGTACATGGAAGTGGCCCCTTATGATGTCGAATTGATGTCAATTGACATGTTAAAGTGTCATGAAGAGGTAATTCCAAATAATGTAAATAAAAGAATAAAGAAATTGGAAAAAAAGGGATTCTACAAACCTATAATCATAGATAGTAAAACGTATGTAATTCTAGATGGCCATCATAAATGCAAGGCTGCGCTAAAATTAGGACTTAGTCTGGTTCCAGTAATAATTGTTGATTATCTAAATGATGATTCGCTCAGAGTAGAGACATGGCCAGAATGTGGCATCAATTCGATAACAAAAAATGAAGTAATTGAAATGGGGATTTCAGAATTTCTTTATGGACCGAAAACTAGTCGTCATCTATTCGATTTCGAATTACCTAAGATTGCAATTCCACTTTCTAAATTACGAGTAAAATAAGATTTAGTTAGCAGCAACTCTCATCTATACTGTTCTGTGCACAAAAGCATGTTTTTGCTGGTAAGATATCTGCCCTTGCACTTCTCTCCTTGAAAAGCTGGGTAATCTCTGCCAGTTCTTCTGGAGAATCGCCTCGTTCTTCTAGGCATAGTTTCAATCCTAATAATCCCCACATATTATCTTTCCAAAGTTTAATATCAGCACGATATACTTCTTCGGCTTCTTCCAACTCTCCTTGTTCTAAGAGTAATGCCCCTAAGATATGACGAACTGGTTGCATCTGCCCCCAAGGTTCGTTGTATGCGAGGTTTAGAGAAAGATCTACTCCGCGACGCAGATGATCAAATGCCACATTAAAGTCTGCATCTTGTCCATTTTGTTTTGCTAAGAACTGTCTGCGGTATTCTATTTCTCCATCTAGTATAGCATCATTTACTAATAGAATACAAGGACCATCACTAGGGTCTTGAAACATCAAGTTGTTGTGCAGAACTCGTCCTGCAAGAGCTGGATTTTGTAATGCTTCCTTGAATAGAGCTTGTTCGGCTTCTGCTTCGGGAACCATGCCTTTGGAAGCATAAGCAACACCTCTAGCATAATGTTGCGTTGCAATTGCAGCAGGAAATACATCTCCATCAGTGTGAAGGGGCTCATTGAGTATTTCATCCCATTTACCAAATCTAATCATCACATGCCATGGCATTGTTACATAGGACTCTAGGAATATTGCCCCCATTGGAATGATTCCGGCTAGCATAAATTGTACTCCTGATTCGGCATCTCCAGCTGGAAGTGTACTAACGGCTTTACGTGCATACTTCAGCGCAGTTTCGTATTGCCCATCGAACATTGCGCACCACACTACAAAGTGATGATTGTGCATTCTGTAAAATTTATAGAATTGTGATTCATTACCAGTAATCTCTACATAGCGATCATCTGCTTCTACTGCTGCTATGTTACAGTCAATTGCTTCTTTCCATTGACCCACCCAAGCATCAATATGAGATGGCATGTGAACTAAGTGTCCTAATCCTGGCATCAGTGTACGTAGAACATCTGCTGCGGGAAGGGCTCTTTCGGGGAATGGAGATAATTCCAATGCATGACAATATAGATGGCATAGTGCTGGATGTGACTTCGCTTCTTCACTACTTTCGAAGGCCTCTTCAAGAACTTTGACGAGCAATAAAGTATTGTCATCTGCAGGAGTGATTTCACCAGTTGATGTATTCTTATCCCATAGTTGCCAAGCTTTTAGATTCATCAGAGCCTCAACATAAATTGCAGTGACATCTAAATTTCCCTTATATTTTTCATAAAGAGGAGCCATGGCTTCTGCAAATGCAATATTTAGTTCCGGACTATTGCCCATGTTAAGGACTGAAGGATCTGCTGCATCACGAGCTTCTTCAGAATGTCTTTCAGCCAATGCATCGATTAAATCTTGTTCTATTTCAGTACATCCGTCTTTTAGAGAAATTGCTTGTTGAATCGGGTCATATCCTGATCCCAGTCCTGGAGTCCAATTATAGTTTGAAGAAACACAATATGCAATTCCCCACCAAGCCATTGCACAAGTTGGATCTAATTCTGTACATTTTGTGAAACATGCAATTGCTTGCTCATGATTATAATTTAGCATATGACCAAAGGCACGAACAAACATTTTTTTTGCTTCATTATTAGAAAAGGTAATATTTTCTACAAACTGATAATTTTCTGGCTTTCCGAAATCATAATCGCTGGGGGATAAATCCATATTTTTCTCGGAGTTAGTAGAGAACTTAAGGGTGACGACTGATTTTTTATATTTTTAATCCGCAGTTTTTGGAATACTGGATATATAACAAAATATTCAATTAGTAGTTTGGCTTGGAAAGCTTATGAATCCTAGGACACAAAAGGGGCAGAGGAAAACTAAAATCCCGATTAAGAAAATGACATCCAAAAAGCAGAATACGCTGAAAAACAGTAATTCTAGTTGTGATTCTCCGGGCTGTGGCTGCGGAAACTAATTCATATCTTAGTGATATTAGTTTTACACTTCGTATTTCTTCTAATAAATAATAATATAAGAAATTAGATTATAGGCATTCGCCTGTTCTAAGGTTTATGGGAACTTTTTGGGATTTGTTTGGTTTAGCTTTTTTTGGAGAAGATATCCGTCCAAACGAAAGATCGAAAAACCCAATTTGGTCAATATTGGTGAAACTCATTTACTACTCTGTGGCTTTGGGAGTAATCATATTCTATTTTGCACCTCTAGTTTTCAGTGCATTGAATTAAATTTTAAAAATAGAATATAATTATAATGAAATGGCTAATTTTTTCTACTGCGAGAACGTTTTTTCCGATTTCCTATGCCCTTTCTCTGTCCTTTTTTGTTGTTGGAATAATGTTTTGATGACTTGTAATTAGAGCTCTTCCTTGACCTTCGTGCTCTCTTATTGTTATTTCTAACGCTCTTGGTTTTTGCTCGGAATTTTCCTTTTGCTCCTGAAGTAAGTACAAACTCTCTCTCTTCGAGAGAATCTACATTGGGATTAGTTATTCGACACCTGATTCCCACATCATCCTGAATTCTTTTGTACTTCCTGTTCTGAGATTTCAAAACTAATGACACCACACTTCCGGTAGAACCTGCTCTAGCAGTCCTTCCACTCCTATGTTTGTATGCCTTACCATCATCAGGAGGGTCGAAGTGAATAACGCAATTTACGTCATCTACATCGATTCCACGAGATGCTACATCCGTAGCAATGAGAACTCTAGCACGCCCCGCGCTAAACTTATGCATTGACCGATCGCGCTGCTTCTGTCCCATGCCACCATGAAGTGTGGTAAATGATGATCCGATTTCGCTCATTTCGTCACCGAGGCGATTGACTCCTGCCCTAGTTCTACAGAAAATAATGCTTCGTCCACACTTCTCTGTGATATATGCAGATAGAGTAGCCTTATCTCTAGCATTTATTTTCCAGAAGAAATGTTGCATACTATCCATACTAACTTCTTCGGGACCTATTCCAACATTCAAGGGGTTGTCTTGATAGGATTCGACGATTTCAGATACGTCTTCATCCAGAGTTGCACTGAAAAGAATTGTCTGTCTATCTTTCTTACACTTATCCAAAATATAGCATACAGGACGCATGAATCCCATATCAGCCATCCTGTCAGCTTCGTCAAGAACTACCATCCCCACTGCGTCAAGGCGGAGTGCACCTCTTTCTAGAAGATCAATAAGTCTGCCAGGGCAGGCAACTAGGATTTCTACACCCTTGTTAAGACTCCTCAATTGCCCCTTGTAAGGAGTTCCTCCATAGACTGATGCTATTCCTATACCAACAGAGTCAGTGAGAGGCTTTAGTACTCCCTTAATTTGCTCTGCAAGTTCCCTAGTAGGGGTCAGGATTAGGGAAGTAGGCCTTTTGGATTCCGCTTTGACGGCCAGAGATACTAGTGGAAGGCCAAAAGCTAGAGTCTTACCGGATCCAGTTGGTGCCCTACAGCATACATCTCTTCCAAGTAAAGCCTCTGGAATAGTTTTCTCTTGTACTTCGAAAGGCTCCTTTATTCCTTCTTTTTGAAGAACATCGATTAATCCTGGTTCGACTCCTAAGTCTGAAAATCGAACCAAGATTAGCCTCTAATTGGGCCGCGCCTCACACCCCTATTTAGTATGAGGAGTGTGAAACAAATAATTTCCTAACATTGGTATATATCACAAAGAAACCGATTGGATGTGGAAGCAGTTTTTCAGCAAGGGATGGGAGAAAGATTTCTTCTAGAGGAGTGGCTCTCCGCATACTGGGCACTCGATACCGGGTAACCATGCCCCGGGCATATGTCCGCAGTTGGTACAAATGGAAAGGTA
>Ga0115011_10000391_pt1 | contig 36869 bp, 56 predicted proteins | sample TroAtlMetagenome_2_FD_88705 | JGI IMG/M metagenome (GOLD analysis project Ga0115011, IMG submission 88705) | Marine eukaryotic phytoplankton communities from Atlantic Ocean - Tropical Atlantic ANT8 Metagenome | ecosystem: Environmental > Aquatic > Marine > Oceanic | place: Tropical Atlantic... | reverse complement strand
TCGCCTTTTTTACGATCTTTCACTGTTCTTCTAAATATTTGGACCTTGATCTTTTTCATTAAATATGTATATAATTATCAAAGGATAAAGTCTATGAGATCATTAGCGGTTATAACAACTTTCCCACCAAATCGTTGGGAGGCATACGGAAAAAGAATGATAGAAAGTTTTATAGAAAACTGGCCCAATGATGTAAAACTTTATGTGTACTACGAAAAAGAATTACCACCAATCAAACACGAAAAAATAGAATACATTGATTTAGAAAAAGTAAATCCAGACCTAGTTGCGTTTAAAGAAAGACACAAAAACGATCCAGTCGCTAACGGAGAGTTAGATGAAATCGAAGGCGGTGTGAGAAGGAGACCAGAAGCCGGTCACAATGACAAAGGTAAAGGATCTTTTCTATGGGACGCAGTTAGATTTGCTCATAAAACTTTTTGTGTTGCACACGCAGTAAAAAATTTAAAGACCGATGTTGTATTATGGCTAGATGCTGACACATACACTTTTAGACCAATTCCAAAAGAATTCATACTTGATTTAATACCAATGGATAAACTTGTAAATTATTTAGGCAGAGGAGAAAAATATCCTGAATGTGGTTTTGTAAGTTATAATTTACATCATGCAATGATGGATAGATTTATAGATACGTGGGTAGACTTATATAAAAGCGATGAGATTTTTAAACATTTAGAATGGCACGATTCTTATATTTTTTGGCAAGTATTAAAACAAGTTTCACCCACTAGTGGTTATGACATTGGTAAAGGTGCAGGTGCAAAAGGACATCATATTTTTATTAACAGTGTTTTAGGATCTTATATTGATCATATGAAAGGTAAAAGAAAAATTAAAGGAAAAAGTTCTGCTAGTGATTTACGAACAGACAGAACAGAAGACTACTGGAAATCAGTTGAAAATTATGATCCGTTTGCTAAAGGAGGGTTCAATCCAAAACAAGCAAACGATATAGTATCTAAAGTAGACAAAAAAGGAAATTAATGATATACCCATTAGCATATTCAACTTGGGGTAAAGAAGAAGTTGATGCAATACAAAAAGTTATTGATACAGATATGTATACCATGGGTAGCCATGTAAAACAATTTGAACAAGAGTTTGCTGAACTCTTTAATTCACCAAATGCAGTAATGGTCAACTCTGGATCTAGTGCTAATCTTTTAATGTTAAGTTTATTGAAGTGGAAATACAAACTAACAGGAGATATTATTGTTCCGGTAGTAGGATGGGCAACAACTTATTTTCCTATTGTACAAAATGGATTCAAAATTAATTTTGTAGACGTCGATCCAAATACTTGGAACATTGACGTAACAAAAATTGAACAAGCAATTACGCCTAACACTGTTGCAATTATGCCTGTAAACTTACTAGGCAATAGTTGTGATTATAAAGCAATAAAAGAAATATGTTTCAAACACAAATTGCTTTTAATTGAAGATAACTGTGAATCAATGGGAGCAAAATTTGACGATCAATACACAGGCACATTTGGTTTAGCAGGATCATTTAGTTTCTTTTTCAGTCATCATATACAGACAATGGAAGGTGGTATGGTGCTTTGCAAACACAAAGACGATGCAGATTATTTGAGAAGTATGAGAGCCCACGGTTGGGTAAGAGACTTACCTGATAATTCATCACTGTATAAAAAGACAGGAAACGCATTTAATGATAATTTTATATTTGCAACTCCAGGTTATAATTTAAGACCGTTAGAAATGAGCGGTGCTATAGGATCGGTACAACTAAAAAAATGGAACGATATAATGAAAGTTAGATTAGAAAATACTAAACATTTTTTAAATCTGTTTGCAAATAAATCTTGGTGTAGAATACAAAACGAAACAGGAGAAAGCAGTTGGTTTACATTTGGTATTGTGTTGGATGGAGAACTTAAAGGTCGTAGAGAAGAAATAATTAATGCACTAACAAATGCTGGAATACAAAATAGACCACTTGCATCTAGAAACTTTTTAAAGCAACCTGTAATGCCTAATCTAGATCATATTGTTTCAGGAACAATGGACGCCGCAAACGACATACACGATAACGGATTTTTTGTTGGCAATGGTAGTATTGATATCAAAGAAGGTATTAATAAAATGTATGAAATAATATCAGGGTTTACAAAGTGAAATCATTAACTATTGCAACAACTTGGGGAACGAAATATTGGCCCAATCCAGTAAAGCCTTGTATAGAAAGCACTATTAAAAATTGGCCAGACCACGCAAAGATTTTATTTTATCCAGACGATATGTCGCAAAAAATAGATTTGCCACGTACAGAATATATTGATTTGTGTAAAGCACAACCAAAATTACAAGAGTTTATTGATAGACACAAAAACAATCCAGAACTTAATCCTCGAATAAAACAAAACGCAGAAGAACAAAAAGGATTTGATAAAGACACATCTATATATGTGTACGATGCTGTTAGATTTAGTTACAAAGTTTTTGCCTGTATTGATGCTTGGCAAAGAACTAAACCTGATATGTTATGGTTTTTAGATGCTGATTTATTAACGTTTGAAAAAATTCCTATGACATGGTTAGAACATATTATTCCCGATACTGCTTTTACATCGTATTTGGGTAGACCTAAAAAAGGATTTTCAGAAACTGGATATTATGCTTTTAATACAGCACACAAATACGCAGAAGAGTTTTTTAAAAGATGGGAACAGTATTATACAGAGGATCTATTTTTTAATATACAAAAAGGATTTTTAAATCATTTTCCTATTGCAGGTTATACAGATTCATTTACGTTTGATGCTGTAAGAATTGAAATGGAACAAGCAGGTAAAATTAAAAATGAAGATTTGAATGACGGGAGATTTGCAGGTAAAAGGAGAGCAAAACATCCTTTTATAAATTCCGAACTTGGACAATACATGGATCATATGAAAGGCTTCTCACGTAAATCAAGAATGAGTTCTAAAAGAAGTGATTTAACAACAAAACAAAAGCACTCATATTGGAAAACTATAAAGGATTAGGTTTGTAAATATCGATATGAAAGCACTTATTACAGGTTGTCAGGGATTTATTGGTAAAAATTTAGCACAACATTTAAAGAAACAAGGACACTATGTCGTAGGAATAGACAAGAAACTAAAAGTTGGTGATCCTGTATTTGTTGACGAGTTTATAGGTCACGATATGGAATCTAGAATAACAATAGATAACGATTTTGAAAGAGTGTACCATCTTTCTGCAGATGTACCTAACTCAAAACAAGTAGGATCTGCACAGTTAACGACAGGAAGAAGTAATCCAATTCAAACAATCCAAGCAATGGATTTTGCGGCACAAAATAATTCTCATTTTATATATGCCGTGTCGGCAATGATTTATAACACAGATTATCAAGGACATAACGGTCCAGACCTAAACGAAGACGAACACATATGGCCGGCTCAACCGGCAGGAAACATTTACGGTATGGAGAAACTTTACAATATGCAACTTGCTCAAGAGTACGCAAAAAGTTATCATATGAGAATTTCTCTACCAATATTCCATGCTATGTATGGACCACACTGTGATATTTTTTATAACTCTAAAGTAGTCGCGGCAACTTGTTTAAAAATTTTACAAGCGGACGATCCTGGAGAAATTGAAATATGGGGAGATGGAACACAGATAAGATCGTTTTGTTATGTAGACGATTTAATGATCGGTCTTGATAAACTTATTGAGAATGATATTGAAATTCCAATCAATATGGGTTCCGATGAAGCAATTACAATGACACAACTTGCAGATATGTTGATCGATATATCAGGCAAAAAAATTAAGAAAAAATATCTACCGGCAGGACCGGCTGGATGTATGAGAAGAAATTCAGACAATACAAAAATAATGAAACTCACTGGCTGGAAACCAAACTATCCACTAGAGCAAGGTTTAAAAAATACATTTGAATATGTAAAAAGTCAGGTCAAATGAGAATAGCACTGTATCCGGAATATTCTAGTTTAAATGGTAGACCGGTATTTGCCGCATTGATTGAACACTTAAAATCCAAAGGTGAAAAAGTTTTTATCAACGAAGATAGAAATTGTGATGTAGCCGTTATTTGGTCAGTGCTTTGGCAAGGCAGGATGGAAGCAAACAAGAAGGTATGGGAACAATTTAGAAGCACAGGTAGACCTGTAGTAGTACTAGAAGTAGGTGGCCTAAGAAGAAATTCATCATTCAAGATGGGTATCAACGGAATAAACAGAGAGGCAGATTTCGCCAATGATACGTTTGATGATAAGAGGTGGCCGTTGTTTAATCATCAATTATTACCTTGGAAACAATCAGGTAATGTAATTGTAATATGCGGACAACATCACAATAGTCACCAGTGGAGAGAAAATCCTGGTATGAAATCATATTTCAAAAATTGCATTGAAGAAATTCGTAGATATACAGATAAGCCAATTGTTGTAAGACCACATCCTAGAAATATTGTTCATAATTTTCCTGAAGAAAAATATAAACACGTAAGAGTAAATTTGCCAAAAAGAGATTGGGGTACTTACGATGATACTGATTTTAAAAAAATACTTAAATCTACTTGGGCTGTGGTAAATCATAGTTCTAATCCTGCCATGGAGGCAGTAATACATGGTATACCTGTATTTGTGTCTGAAAAAAGTTTATGTCACGATGTTGGCAATACTGATTTATCAGATATAATGCACCCGGCAATGCCGGCTAGACAAAATTGGGCAAATCGTTTAGCATACACTGAATGGTTTACAGAAGAATTTAGAGAAGGTAAACCTTGGGCAAGAATAAGAAAAAGACTAGAGGAGAAATACATAAAAAAATAATGCAAAAGATTAATATAGGAAGACCAGACCCAGATCAGCCAATTGAGTGGACACCATATCAAGGCGAAGAAGTTATCATGAAAATGGTGATTAGAAAAGGACAAAAAATAGAGGAAAGAGAATTTTGTCCCGATAGAGTAAATGCAGTGCCTAAAGGAAATGCATACATCATTGGAAATGGTCCATCGAGAAAAGATAAATTAAATTTAGATACACTTAAGAATACAGGACAGACATACGGTTGTAATGCCTTGTATAGAGATTTTATTCCTGACTATTTGTTTATGGTTGATAGATTTATATCTCAAAAAATTGTAGATGATAAAGTGTTTGAGAAATGTATTTGTTATGCTCCTGCTTTAGAGTTCAATAGATCTAAAAGAAGACTACATTTAATACCTCACAATCCACATTGGATTTCGGGCTCTGCCGCTTTTTGGACTGCTTGTATGCACGGACACAAAAATATATATTTGGTTGGTTTTGATTTTAGAGAATACGGTAAAGATCAATTAAACAACATATACCAGGACACTGACAATTACGGCCCTAGACACGGTGATACTATATTCGAACCATGGTTACAACAATACAGAAGTATTTGTAAACGAAGACCGTATTGTAAATTTACAGTTGTACATGACAATCCACCTGATTACGTACAGGTAATTCCGTTTGAAAATCATAGTGTGATGTCTTATGCCGACTTTATCGGTAAAGTTTTAAGCCAGCAGACTTAAATTTGTTTCTAAAAGAATAAAAGTTAGCATTATGATTGCTATATGGATCTTTTAGTACAGTCATTTGATATAAATGTACCATTTCGTGTGCTAATGTTTCAATAAAATCTTGCCATTTTGGATACTTTGTTATTAGTTGTATCTTATATGAGCATGGTATATGGTAAGGAATGACTCTTTGATCAAACTTTCCTTTTGGTGTTTTTCTATTATCCCAATCAACTACACATCTTCCCCAATCATTATGAAGTCTTTTAATCTCTATCATTACAGGACCTAGTCTATTATTAAACAAAATTGTGTTTAATTTTCTGTACCAATGATTACAAACCATCGGTGTTGGCTTATAACCAGCCACATTTGATTTCAAATCCAGAGTTCTTTTGAACTGTTTTGTTAAGTGTTTTTTAGTACTTCTTATCTTTTTAATCATAGGTTGACAATTTTACCATGTATGTTACAATAATATACATATTTAACCAAAATTATGAATATGCAAAAACACACAGATTTGCCGATAACAATTAACGAAGCGATTAATATATTAGCATATAATGACTTTTTTTATCACACAGGACCAAAACTAAAAAACGACCTGGTCAGGCCGCATCCAAAAGATCAGGAAACTGTAACATCACTGGCAAATTCACATTATGCCTGGACTGAAAAACAAGCCAAATTGGCTGTCATAATTCTTAAAAGATATCTTACTAGATTCCAAAAACACGGTTTAGATATTAAGGAGTTATTAGAAAAGCCAAAATATGAGCATCCGTTTAGAGTGATTGATTGGGAAAAAAGTATTGAAAAATTTGTTGACGAGGAGAACGAATCTCAAATTGAAATAAAATTTCCATATAATAAAAAAATTATTAACTTAATTAGATGTCTTAAAAATAATAAAGGTATGCCGGAAAGGTATATGGTATACAATCCAGAAGATAAACACTGGACTTGTAAACAAACTGAAGTGACAACATATTATTTGACACTGATTGCTATCAGATACGATTTTAAATTCGTTGATAAAAGTTTATTTGAAGATTATTTAGAAGTTAAAAAAGAAAAATTGACGTATAAAAATCCTTCAGTATCCTTAGAAAATAATAAATTAAAATTTAAAAACGTATCAGAACCATTCGAAGAATATTGGAGAGAAAACATTAATAATAAATCGTTACTTCAACAAGTAGATTCTTTGAAAGAATTTTTATTCACTACTCATAATATAAAAGTAGAAGCAGAAACACCTGTTGCAAATAAAATTGCACATAGTTCGGAAAGAAAAATTTGGATTAATAAAGAAAAATATAACAGAGAGCAAGTAATACAAGGTATCAATGAATTAAATGCTTGGCCAATTATATTTCCTGTGTCTGGAGAAATAATTTCATCCACAGAAGACACACACGAACTATGGAATTGGGTACAAGCATTTAAAAAAATAGGTATTGATGAATGGGGAGAATTATCTTTTGGTTTTGATATTAAACAACCAATTAGAGTATCTAATATTGATGATATGGATCAATCTCATGATTTTTTAGTTCCACGAATTAGCGATGATGTGTTTGAAATAATGTTTGAACTACATCAGATGAGTAAACAATTTAAATATATAGATAAAAAAACTAAAGTTTTATTTGTTAAAAATAAACTACCAAGATCATATTTAAAATCAAATATCAAGGCTAAACTTGGCTTATGGACTATCGATGGAGTAAGAATGGGTGGCGAAACAATACACAGAACACTTGAGTATTTGCCAAGAACATTGAATTATAGTAGTAGTCCGAGAAGAAATACACTAGACTTTGAGACATTATTCTAGTAAAATATAACATATCATGAGTTCTTGTAAATTGGTAATAAAAGACGAAGTAAATGTGAAGTTTGAAAACTTAGATTTAAAATGGCGACAAAAGTTAGTTAATAAATTTAAGTATCAAATACCATATGCATATCATCTACCTGCGGTTAAATTAGGAAGATGGGACGGCAAAATTGCATTCTTTCAAATGGGAGGGTCAACATATCTCAATCTAGTAAATGAAATATTACCAATACTCGAAGCGGGTGGAGTATATGTTGAATTAGAGGATAGAAGAACTAAACATAATTTTGAATTTAATTCTATTGATAAAAATTATCTATCAAATCTTAATTGGCCTACTAATCATCCTATGGCAGGACAACCAATAGAATTAAGAGATTATCAAGTGGAAACAATAAACAAATTTATTGAAAACCCACAAAGCATACAAGAGATTGCCACAGGTGCAGGTAAGACCATCATAACTGCGGCACTGTGCCAATTGGTCGAACCATATGGACGCACACTGACTATTGTTCCAAATAAAAGTCTTGTTACACAAACAGAAGAAGACTTTCTTGCTTGTAATCTAGACACAGGTGTATATTACGGTGACCGAAAAGAAGTTGGAAGATATAATACAATAGCAACTTGGCAAAGTTTAAATGTATTAGAAAAGAGAGCAAAGAACGAACATAGCACAGAGTTCAAAGAATTTTGCGAAGGTATTAATACAATCATCATTGACGAAGTACATATGGCGAAGGCAGATGTTTTAAAAAGATTATTAACAGGTGCTTTTGCACATTGTGGTATACGTTGGGGACTTACAGGTACAGTACCAAAAGAAGAATATGAATTTATGGGAATCAAATGTTCACTTGGAGAAGTTACAAATAAAATACCTGCAAAGGATTTACAAGACAAAGGAGTACTTGCACAATGTAACGTAAATGTTTTACAGACACAGGATCATCCTATGTTTAAAAATTATCAAGAAGAATTGAAATGGCTAACTACGGACAGCAACAGAATGACTTGGATAGCACAAACAATAAAAGATATTTCAAGTTCAGGAAATACACTTATACTAGTTGATAGAATATCGGCTGGACAAATATTACAAAAAAAACTTAAAGACTCTGTGTTTATATCAGGGTCAACTAAAAATACAGAAAGGAAAGAGCATTACGATGAAGTGTCTACAGCACAAAGTAAAATTATTATTGCCACATATGGCGTTGCATCTGTTGGTATTAACATTCCTAGGATATTCAATCTTGTTCTTATTGAACCTGGTAAGTCCTTTGTTCGTGTGATACAAAGTATAGGAAGAGGCATACGTAAAGCAGAAGACAAAGATCACGTACAAATCTGGGATATTACAAGCAGTTGTAAGTTTGCAAAAAGACATCTAACACAAAGAAAAAAGTTTTACAAAGAGGCAAATTATCCGTATAATATAGAAAAAATAGATTATGAAAATCCTTACACTAGATAATATATCTTATAATATAGAAAAGATACCTGAATATGTTGACGATTCTTTAAGATTCTCTGTACTTGATAATTCAAATCCTGAGGATCCAGATCATTTTTTTATACCACTTATATTTTTAGAAAGTTTCAATGCTCCAGCGGCAGTATTGCAAATAGGCAAATACAAAATTAAGATGCCATTGGATTGGAAAATGGTTGTTGGTGAGGCAGAGCAAGGTGAACTTCACGTACTGCCTATAACGAGTTTAAATGACAGAGGCTTTGATGCATTCTTGTTCAATCCACTATCAAGCGGTAAACCCGAATTTAATAACGTTGATATTATAGATATCTATCAAGAAGTAAAATGGTACTTTCCAAAAATTAAATCTGGACAAATATTATGTGTACCTTTAGAAAATAAACCTAAACCACAGTGTGCATATTTTGTAAAAGATATTTCTAGGCAGTGTGAACTTATTGATTACAGTGCAGTATGGTAGGAACACGCAAAGGACAGTCTGTTACTATACCTGCTCCTTGCTGTATTATTCCTAATCATGCTGATAGAAAGGTTCCGGTTTGGCTTGATAGAGGACAATGGTATCAGGATTTATTAGAACATTTTCACAACCATAATTACGATGTCTATAAAACAATAATTAAAGAAGGAGAAATTACCATTCGCTTTAACAATAGAAATCATGCTATACTATTTTTACTAACTTATGAACAAAGAAACGAAACAGAAGAAGAAATTTTTTGAACTTAGGAACGGACTCAAAGCAGTCGATTTCCGAAACAAAGATTACTATGACAGAATAGATGACCATGAACGATCATTGTATTCTCCTTTTATGCTTATGAGATATGCTTCAAGTGTATCCTCAAAAGATCAATTTTTTGTTGAACACTACGTAGAGATGATTAATGAATGTGTGAATAAAAATCTTTTCACATTATCAAGTAAACATAAAAAATTATGTTGGATACTAACGTCAATGTGTGGTGCATTACAGCAACAATTCCATCCTTGGATCAAACCAATGAAAAGGGTACAAAATAAAACATTAAAACAGTTGCTCACAATATATCCAAATATGAAAGAATCGGATCTCGAAACACTCGATAAGATTATAACCGATAAAGAATTTGAAGAACTATTAGAAGAGCATGGAATCAATTAAATTTAAATGTCCTTACTGTGGTAAGGAATTCACAAGAGAAAGAACATTACAGGTTCATATGTGTGAACCTAAAAGAAGACATCTACAAAAAAATGAGAAATGGGTACAGAATGGCTTTATAGTATTTCAACGATTTTATGAAATACATCAAAAAAATCATAAAACTAAAACATATGATGAATTTTGTAAATCTGCTTTTTATAATGCATTTGTAAAGTTTGGCAGATTTATGATGCATATAAATCCAATATATCCTGAAAAATATATTGATTACGTTATACTATCAAAGATTAAATTAGATCACTGGGCCAGAGAAGATTTGTATGAGGCTTATCTTGTTGACACACTAAAAGTTGAACCTGTTGAATCTGCTATACAAAGATCAATTACAACAATGATGGATTGGGCAGACGAACAAAATGCACAATGGTCTGATTACTTTAGATTAGTAAACACAACGAGAGCAGTTCAACATATTCAGAACGGAAAAATGTCTCCGTGGCTTGTTCTTGGTTGTGTTGCAGGTCAAAAAATGTTACAATCGTTTAGTGACGAACAATTAGATATGGTTGAAAGATTTATTAAACCCGACTATTGGAAAATAAAATTTAAACAATATCCTGCTGATCATTTATTTGTACAGGAAACAGTTAAAGGAGCAAAAATTGAGTAGAGTAAAAGTTGAAATAGACGATGAATTAGATTTTGATCTTGAAGATGGAGATATGATACTACACATTAAACACAATGGCGACATTGGAAAAGTTTGTATGCCTGACATGAATCCAAAAGTAAAAAATAGTGTTGGCTATCACAAATTACTTCAAGTATTAGAAATTTTAAAACCTGGCACAAAAGAAGAATTTATTAAATGGAATGAAAAGAAATTGAAAGGTAGCATACACTAATGCCTGATGTAGATATAGATTTTTACGATAGAGATGGAGTATTATCATTGTTTAAACATACTCCGGCAACTATTGTAAAAGATGAAATGCACGAAAAACATAAAACTGGAATTTACTTCCATGACATTCCAGTTAATCCATCTACAAAACATTCAAGTTTAGATTATAAAAAAGCAGACGAACGAGGATATTTTAAAATTGATTTATTGAATGTTAACATCTACAAAGATATTAAATCAGAAAAAGAACTTGTTGAACTAATGATACAAGAACCAGATTGGGATATGTTGAAAGATCCCAAAATAGTAGAAAACCTTTTTCACCTAAATGGCCATTATAATATTGTATCAAAACTCGAACCTAAAAACATTGAACAACTTGCGGCTGTATTAGCAATCATACGTCCTGCCAAAAGACATTTGATGTATAAGGATTGGCTAGATATATTAAAAGAAGTATGGACAAGGCCGTCCGATGGATCATATTTTTTTAAGAAGTCACACGCAATAGCCTATGCTCACGCAATCGTTGTCCAGTTAAATTTGATAGCACGTGATAAATATAGTTTTGATGCAATATCAGAAAACTAGAAAGAAAAAATCCAAAACACGTACTAAAAGAAACTCCGCTTCAAAAAAAGATCCATATGGCTACCAGCCAGATAGTCCCTTAACACAACACTATCTTACAACAGGTGCTATACTTCCTGAAATAAAGAAGACTAGGTAGGTTTCCGCATTAATTGAATAGTACGTCTCTTTACCCGTTTCTTTGAAATATCTGAGAGTCGCACAGTTGGACCATGTGATATTTTAACATCTTTTCCATTTAGAGTCGTCAATGCATATTTGAATGCTTTGAAATCTTGTTTCAAGAAAATGTTTATTGGCAATTTTCTATTGGATTCCCACCACCAAACTTCACCCAAACGCAAAAACTCTTCCTTGTGATTAGCATCAGTAAGTCTGTTGTAGTCATATAGGCTGATTACATTGATATCTTGATTCTGTATAATACCAACATATTCAAACTCACCCTTTTGTACAAGCGATAAAAAGGGGAATTTTTTACCTAATTTTTCAAAAATGTCATTCATAGTCTATCAATAAATACTGTTAAATATGTATTATGCAAACAGTATCAAGGTATTTAATAACCAATTTGGTAAACGCCACTATAAGTGGTTATCACGGAAGGAACTCTAAGGTGTACGATCGCAGGCTAAGAATATTCAAAGGAGCATCTAATCCTATAACTTTTACGTTCAAAAACGAGGACCAAAAAGCTCAAACTATCACAAGCAAAACCTATGAGTTCAATTTAATTGATACAGAAAGTCATGAATCTGTTTTAACTAGAAATTTAACTGTACTAGATGATGGAAGTACTACATCAACTAAAGGACAAGCATCAGTTACTATCACTGAAGGTGATCTTCTAACGTTAGATGCAAAATTTTACAACTATGCAATTAGAGAAGTAAAAAGCGACAACTCACGTGAGGTAACATATACCGACACAGGATATAATGCTTCTGGTACTGTAGAAGTATCTGGTGAAGCATTTCCAAGTTTTGTGGCTAGTACTGATGTTACAGGATTATTAACAGCATCAGGAACAAGAAAAACATCAAGTTCTGTTTATGCATATCCAGGAAGAAATAGTAATTCTGCTTTGCATACTGTTGCAGTTTATGGTACAGGCTTTACTGGTAATTTTAAAATACAAGGCTCGTTGGTGACAACACCTACAACAGATGCTGATTGGAGTACTATATCAAATAACTCCATTACAGACCTATCCGGTATTACCTACTATAACTTTAACGGTGTCTACACTTACGTAAGATTCTCGTACGATAATGCATCTGGTAATTCTGGAACCGTTGACAAAATACTTTATAGACATTAAAATATAGTTTATGAACCTGATCCAGTCGACTATTCTGACATCCTTACCTGCGGGTAAAAAGAAAACTCCTTCGGGATGGATTGCCTTTAATGCCCCTTGTTGTATACACAACGGAGAAAATGCTGACAGAAGAAAACGAGGAGGCATAATGAACAGTCCAGATGGTACACTTTCTTTTCACTGTTTTAATTGTGGATTTAAAACTTCATATACACCGGGTAGAAAAATATCTTTAAAAACTAAAAAGTGGATGGCCTGGTTGGGCATAGACGATAACACTATTAAGAAAATGGTCATTGAGGCTATGCGTTTAGAGGAAGCAGATAAAACAGCAGGAGTTGAAAAGAAAAAATTTATTTCGTTTAATAAAAAATCTTTGCCAAAAAATTCACACAAACTTGACATTTGGCTAGAAAAATATCTTAAGAAAGATCTAACCGACAAACAACATAGATATATTGATTTATTGTTAAACTATCTTAAGGACAGAGGCATTGGTCCTGATTGGTATAATTTTATGTATTCACCCGATATGACATTTGATATTAACAAAAGAATTATTATACCTTTTTACTGGAAAGGTGACGTGGTTGGTTATACAGGAAGACTATTTGAAAAAATTGACAAACTAAAATACTACACAGATGTACAACCAGGCTATGTGTTCAATATGGATGTACAAGATTGGTCAAGACAATTTGTAATTGTAACCGAAGGACCATTTGATGCTATTTCCATTTCTGGAGTCAGTATACTCGGATCAGAGGTAAATGATACACAAAGAGAACTTATTAATAACCTAAACAGAAAGGTAATTGTAGTTCCAGATAAAGATAAAGCAGGGTCTAAACTTATTGAACAAGCAATAGAATATAGATGGTCCGTTGCTTTTCCAGAATGGGGACAAGGAGTTGACGATGTCGCCGATGCTGTGTTAAAATATGGAAGATTGTTTACAATACAATCAATATTAAAATCAACAGAGTCGAATAGACTTAAAATAGATTTAAAGAGAAAGATGTATGGCAGAGTATAGTTTTGATGTTCAGAAGTTGTATTTAGAAATGTTTTTAGCAGATGCTGAAGCATTTGCAAGAGCATCTAACATTTTTAATCCAAACAGTTTTGATAGAAAACTACAACCAATTGCAAAATTTATAAAAGACTATGTCGAAGAATATAAAATTATGCCAGAGGTTGAACAAGTAAATGCAAAACACGATATTAAATTAAAAGGCACAAACGATATAGATGCCTCTCATTTCAATTGGTTACTAGATGAGTTTGAAACGTTTTCCAGACACAAGGCACTAGAAAGTGCAATACTTCAATCGGCTGACTTACTCGAAAGAGGTGATTATGCTCCAGTAGAGGACATGGTTAAAAGTGCAGTCAACATAGGATTGACTCGTGATATTGGTACAGACTACTTTGAAGATCCAAAAGGTAGATTAGAACTTTTAAAAAGTTCAAACGGACAAGTCAGCACAGGTTGGGCTAATCTTGATAAGAAACTGTTCGGTGGATTTAACCGAGGAGAACTAAACATTTTTGCAGGCGGATCAGGTGCTGGAAAAAGTTTGTTCTTACAGAATCTTGCAGTTAACTGGGCACTGGCTGGCTTGAACGTTGTGTACATATCTTTTGAATTATCAGAAACACTTGCGGCTATGAGAATAGACGCAATGACAACTAACATTCCAACAAAACAAGTAATGAAATCAATGGACGATGTTGAAATGAAAGTTAAGATGTTAAAGAAAAAAGCAGGTAATTTACAGTTAAAATACTTGCCAAGTGGTTGTAATATTTTAGATGTAAAAACTTATATTAAAGAATTAGAACTAAAAAATAAAAAGAAAATTGATGCAGTACTGATAGATTATCTTGACTTAATGATGCCAAAAAGCAAAAAGGTATCGCCTGCAGATTTGTTTATTAAAGACAAATATGTTTCAGAAGAGTTAAGAAATTTTGCAGTTGAATCACAATGTTTACTTGCAACGGCATCACAGTTGAACAGAGCAAGTGTTGAAGAAATAGAATTTGATCATTCGCATATAGCAGGAGGATTGTCTAAAATACAAACAGCAGATAACGTAATTGGTATATTCACAAGTAGAGCGATGAGGGAACGTGGCAGATACCAAATTCAGTTTATGAAAACTAGATCAAGTTCGGGTGTTGGACAAAAGGTTGATTTAGAATTTGATATCGATACATTAAGAATTAGAAGTTTAGAAGAAGATGAATCAAACAATTATGTTACTAAACAATCGGGTGCTGTATTTGATCAACTTAAACAAAAATCCAAAGTAACACCATCAACACCAAAAGATGCACAACCATCTGAACCTGATCCAACTAAAGGTGATAACATCACTGGTAAAGTTAAAGCAGATGTTCAAAGCAATAAATTAAGACAACTGCTTAACGAACTCCATTCAGACGAAGAGCAGTAATTCAACGAGTCATAGATGTAAATATCTATCATGGATAAACTTGAAAAACATTTTACACCTGATTACAACAACAAAGACATCTTCACCTGGCTACAAGAGGATACCACTGTTCCGTATGTGAGATTAGATTTGCAGATCCCATGGGAAGAGATACACCAAGAAGCATTGGCAATCAAAGATAAATTTGTTGTGCATAGAGAACACGAAGGCGGAGGTACTTGGAAAAGCCTTTGCATCCATGGAGTAGATGCACAATACACAAACGACTGGATGTATTATAATGAATTTGACAAGGAACCAGAATACAAATGGACCTGGGTAGCGGACAGATGTCCTGTCACTACCAATTTTTTTAAAAATGTATTTCCTTACAAATCATACAGTCGATTGAGATTCATGTGGATAGAGCCAGACGGATATATACTACCTCATCAAGACGAGGATAAAAGATGTTTAGGTCCTGTTAATGTGTCAATCTACAATCCCAAAGGTTGTGAATTCAGATATAAAAATCACGGAACCATACCTTTCACAAACGGCAGTGCATTCGTTGTTGATATAGGACAACAACATTCAGTTTGGAATAGAAGCAATGAAGCGAGACTGCACATAATTGCATCTGGTACAAAGGATATGAAAAGATTTTTACCTTTACTAGAAAGAAGTTGGTTAGGTCAAAATTTCAGTTTTGACACTTAATTCTTCGATCTTCCTATTCCAATATTCTTGTTCGTGTGCCCTTAATATATTAAATTTATATTGAAACACATTACTTAAATTTATAAGAGTGTCAGTTTGCAATTCTTCAATAACAGATGTGCGTGTTATGTCGCCAAAACAATATTGAACTTTTACATTTTTCCTGATATGTTCCAACACAGGTAAAATTTCTTCTGGATTGGTATAATCGTCAAGGCAATCAATGGAATCATAAGACTTGTTGTATTGACTTGCACCGGTCTCTTTTTCGTATTCCTGCACAAAACTTTTATAATCTTTTGTGTATTTTTTTATCAAGAGCTCTGTAAAAATCAACGCAGGAAGAGATACATCATAAAAGATTATTTCGTTGATCCATGGATAGACATTTTTAATCTTATATAGGCTTTCAACTCCGTTAGCGACAGAAACGTAAGTTGGATAACATCTCCAAAATATTTTTTCGTTGTATGAAGTTGCTTTTGGATAATAGAAAGAATTCGGTCGAGATAGTTGTGCAATAGACAATGCATTACTGATCTGTTCTGACTCATCGTAATACACAAAGTTTTTAGACGATCTCTCTTCCTTGTCAAATGGTCTCACTCTAAGACCCGCTTTTAAGAATTCACTTATTACGTGGCCGCCGTGCCTCAACTTTGTTTTTTTTATATTTTGTACATTTTTAGTTTCGATCCAAGTAGGTGTGTAATCGTCGTGGAAGTTATCTTGTGACCTTTTCACTTCAGTGACTGATCCAACTTCTTGTGTGATGAATGCTGGTGCCCTTAACTCCTTCCATTTTTCCACATTGATGATAAAATGCTGTCTGTGTAGTTCATAATATTTCTCTTTTCGATCAAGTATATGTCCTACAAGATCGTAATCAGTGTGTTTGGGAGGCATTAGGTTATTTTTGAAAAACATACCCTCTTCTATAACAACTGCGTGGCTTGTTTTAAGTTCCCTCAAAGTCAAATCTATTTGTTCTTTGTCACAAACAGAAGTGCTGTGGAAACCATGGGGCATCAAGGATTGATAGAAATAGTCTCTGACGCAATCCATTAGATCGTAATTTTTTATTATTACTAAAGAATATTGCATCACCAATTATTTACAGATGTGCAGGCGTAAGCGTAAATTTTTATTTGCGTAAATTTAAAAAAAGCGAAAGCGTCTTTTTGCGTAAAATGGTCTACAGACCGTAGTCTTTTTGAATTCCTACCCGTTCTATATCTAATGTTAAACAATGCCACCCACCGTCGAAGAAGAATCTATTTCTGAACGGAGAAAATATTGGCTCTAAATTGTGCTTACGCAGATAGGCGGTTAGTTGTGGATTATCACTATTAACTACAACGTGCTTGTCGTCCAGCACTAGACAGTTGACATCAAACACTGTTTCTTCCACTTCGCCTGTCATGTTTCCTAGGTATTGTTCAACAAAATGTGTGAACTGTGAGTTATCCTCTTGTCCGGGTACCCACCAAGCACCTTTGTTGACTTCTTTGAGTTGTAACCATTTGTTAACAGAGTTCCAGTTGGGATCGGCAAAATATTCAATTTCCCAATTAGGAAATGATGCTTGTAGATTGTTTTCCCTTACCCAATCTGCGGCAATGACAACACCGGGTTTCAGCACAGAGAATATGCTGTCGTTGTGTCCTCCGAGACTAATTTCGTTGTAATTAAACTGAGGATATTCCATGGACATTATTTCTTTTATGTCTGGTGTTTGCCACACGTCCACAAGACAGTGTTTGCCTATACGAGTTATGTTTGGTGCACAGAATCCTGGTACCCTGTGCTGTTCATTTATTTTTTCTAATTCTTCTGTGGTCAGTTGCTTGTAATCTGTTTTGTTGCCAAACCCTCTTTCTTTGCCGTAACGTTTGAGCCAACTGCTGATACTCTGGTTGGTTCTTCTACCGGTTATATGGCCATCCAACACCCTAAAGTTACAGTTGTCCTCTCCAAACCATTCTGTGTAATAAGGTCTCAACATCTCTACGGTGAATGCGTGTTCAGTGACAAACACTTTGTTGCCCATCACTATTGTTTCATCTCTGACCTGCAAAGGGGGAGCCGGTACTAGATTGGTTCTGGTTTTTTCTGATTTCTGTGTGTATCCTATGCGACCTTCCTCGTCGATGTAGTCCATTATGGAAGTTTTGTATCCCATTTCTGTTGGCTGTGCTTGGAATACTTTGATACCATGTGATTGCATCTGTGTCCGGAATGCTTCTAGATCTTCTTGTGTTTCTTCAAACACTTTCTTTAATGCATACTGTATCTTTTGATTTTTGATTGCGTCAAAAAATGTTGTGTCAAACACACTACCAAGTATTAATGTTTTGAGTGGAGAGAACTCGTCCCAACTGTTTACTTTATATGTCATCAGGAAAGTCTCTGTATAAGAAATGCTGTATGGTGTCCTTGTCCACAAGTTGATTGAAAGACACGTGTGCTTCGTCTATGTTTTTCTCATTACGCAACACGGAAGTCATTGCGTCATCCAGTTGTTGCATATTTTCAAATTCCATCATGATGTGAAACTCTGGTAGATCCATTGACCTAAAACCCAACTTGGCTCGAGTCAAACGATAACTCTTCATCCTGCCCAAATCAACCAAACCGTCCAGAAACTTACGCATCTTCTTTGCAAAATCGTATGCGTCTACGTCCTTGTGATGGTCTGCCCAAATGTGATAGATATCTGCCATGTGTCCTTTAAATATATTATAACAGAGATATTTAATGACAGCAACCGATGACGTGAAAAAATGGATCAGTGAATTTGTTACCAAACCTAATCCTGTGTTTGGAAACTTACCACCGTGTCCTTTTGCTCAAAAAGCCATACTTGAAGACAAAGTCGAGTTTTTGGAACTGGACGGAGTGGCCGATTATGCCACACTGTACGGACACATTTTTAATTTTGATTTTGAAGAAAAAGATGTGCTGTGCATGATAGCACAACCGGATCAATTCACAGCAGACGAAACTGTAAAACTTGCAGAAGATCTCAACGGATATTTTATGCGACATGACATTGTGGTACTGGAAGATCACCCTGACATAAAAGAATCTGTGAAAGACATACAATTAAACAACGGAACTTATATTCTGTTCCTTGTACAAAGTCTAACTAAACTGAACAAGTTCTCAGATATATTACGTAATACTACTGACTATTATAAAAATTGGGATCCTAACTACGAAAAAGAAGTGACGGGACCTTGGAGACGTCCTGCAAAGTAGTTGTCCGAGAATCGCTTCTGCATAATTTTTGATATTGTTTTTTCGATTTAGACCAGTAGGTGCCTGTCCACCATTCAAAGTTTTTCTGTTTGCTTTTGTATGACGAAGAGTTTTCATATCCGGAACCTAAATAATAATGATGGGCATCTCTATCTTTTGCCCATTTAATTTCCATATCTAAAGTAATCTGTGATATTGGATGTGTATTACAGTGCAGGCAAGATTCATATGCGGCAAAAGTAATTTCATCGAGATCATCTCCCAGTTGGTTAGTGTAACGTCCAAATGCATCTTCCTGATACATATATGATTTAAGTTTTGTGAAGCCAACTATGTTGTCCATTTCTTTAACATAAAAAATTAAGAAACTGTCTCGTTTGTGCATATGTGTAAATGGATCATAGTCCATTTTAAATCCTTTTCGCTTCATGTATTGTTTGTAGATGTTTGGCAATCCTAAAAGTTTAACAAGGTGATTTGCCTCGATATGTTTTAAACGAATTTCCTCGTTGTCAATTTTCCACGTTTTGAATTTTGGTTCCCAATCTTCTAGTGTTATTCTGGTTGAACGAGATTGATAAAATACTTCTTGCTCGTTTAAAGGATAATCCAATGCCAACCAGCCTTGTTCTATTGCTTCTGCTTCTTCTTCTGGTTCTACTATTGCAAGTGGTCTGCATAACACAAGGTCTTGATCCTCTTGTTTGCCCACTGTATGATCAAATACAAGTTTCATATGCATATTTAACATTAAATAATTACCATGAGAGATTTATCAAAGGACAAGTATTTTTGCTATCATCCATTTGAAACACTGACTATAACAGCAGATGGAAACGCACAACCTTGTCCTGTGTGGAATATGTCAGACAAATTTCCAATAGCAGACCTAAATCAAAAAGAAGTTACTATAGACGAAATTTTTAATTCAGCACCCATAATGAAAATGCGAGAACAGATGACCAACAATGAAGTTGTGTCGGCTTGTGGTTCTTGCCACAGAAGAGAACGTGCCAAGATGGACAGCCAGAGGCTTAGATACAACAGATATAGATCAAAGGAAGATATACATCATCTTAAACAGATCGAAATTAATTTCAGTAATCAGTGTAACCTGGCGTGTGCTATGTGCAACCACAACCATAGTTCTGGATGGTATCAACAAGAAAAATCTTTGCCTGAGTCTCTGAGGAAAGATATGGAACTCAATAAAAATTGGCCATCCAAACCCTACAAGTATTTTTCATTATCCAAAAAGTTTGTTAATAGCATAATGGATCGTTTGGACACACTAGAGGTACTAATGATCAAGGGAGGAGAACCATTGTACGATAAAAATTGTTTGAACTTACTGGATCGTATTAGTGAAATTAAACCCAATCTTAAAATAGTGTTGGTCAGCAACATTACACACATACCTCAAAAAACTTTGGATACATTATCCAAACTCACCAACGTGCAGTTGAACGTAAGCATCGATGGCACAGGAAAAATATACGAATGGATAAGGGGATATTCATTTGACAAGGTAGTAAGTAATTATAAAAAAATTATTAATTTGAACTTATATGCTATATGCGTAAACATTACTGTAAGTATCTACAACGTGTTCAATGTTGTTGACACAATAAGATATTTTAAAGACCTATCGTCTAGCAAATTTTCTTGCAGTTTTAATTTTGTTTGGGAACCTTATATGTCTGCATTGACTTTGTTGCCAGATACTCATAAAGATAAAATAATTAATGAGATGGTTCCAGAATTGAAAGCACTTGGTTGTGTTCCAGACGACCAAATTGATTCATACGAAAATTATGTTTCCAAAAAATATGACACTCTTCAAGGTGCTTTGATAACAACAATGGATAAAACTCAAAAAGTTTTTCGAGATTATACCAATTGGCTAAACACAATTAGAGGCATACAAATACAAGACGAAGCAAATTATTTGAAAGAATTAATGTAATGGATATTGAAAAATTAGAATCGTTGATAGACAGGACAGCAAAAAGGAAACGTCCTATTTACGATCAAGAGATGCGTACATACCTAAAAACTATTGATTACACTTGGGATTATCCAATTGATCATTATATAAAAAATTTTACGGATTGGTTGCAGGCTCACAAAACAAATAAATTGCTAAACCTAGATGCTTTTCCTGACAGGCGAATAATACTTGGCGTTACTCAGGCCATAAACGACCTATACATGATGTATCCTAACAGGGTAGTTATACTGGAAGGAGAATTTTTTTATCATAATCAACTTTTTCCAAATATAAAGATAAAGACGTTGGATACTTTAAAGAACGGAGACATTCTGTTGATATCAATGCCATTCTGTGGAGAGAATTACGGAGTTCATCCAAAGATGCCTGAAATATTAGAAAAATGTTTATATGAAAATATTCCTGTACACGTAGACGCGGCATGGTATCCGTGCAGTCGCGGAATAACTTTTGATTTAGATCATCCTGCAATACAATCAGTAAGTTGCAGTTTGACAAAAGCATATGGAATCAGCGAACACAGATCCGGTGTGAGATATTCTAGAGCACCCATGCCAGGATATGTTACTTGGATGACCGATAACGATTCTATACCTTGCAAACAAAATTTTTGGACGGGTATTAAGTTTATGGATAAATTTGGTCCAGATTATTTGTGGACAAAATACGGTGACCATTATGATTATATTTTAGAACACTGTAAAAATTTAGCACCCAGTCCTGCAATTCACGTTGCATTTTCTACCGACGACAATGGAAACATTGTAAAAGCGGTGCCAATGAAGGAAGCATTGTTGTACTTAAATACGTATAACAATGGAACAGCAACCTAAAATAAATCGCATACAATGGCTGTTTGGAAATATGTGCAACTACGATTGTTCGTATTGTCCAACAATTTTACATTCTAATGATTCTAAATTCGATGATCCTGATATCATCGCAAACGCAGTTCAATACACAGTTTCTTCTTTGAGAATGTTAGATAGAAAACCGTCCTTTGAATTTGTAGGAGGTGAGCCAACGTTGAATCCAGGACTGTTGGCTATTTGTCAACGTATGGGTAATCAAAAATTAAGCAACAAGTTAACCACAAACGGAAGTGCCAGCATAGAATGGTGGGAAGAATATTACGTTTATTTTTCACAAGTTGAAATAAGTTATCACACAGAATTTGCAAATCTAGAACATATCGAAAAAGTAATTGATTTTTTGATTGAAAAAAAACTTGCAGTTAAAGTAATGGTTCATTGTACACATCTCGATGACCAATGGAACAAAGCAATACACGTTTATCAAATACTTAAAAACAAAGGATACAAAACAGAATTAAAACTTTTGTTTTCTAACTTTACCAAAGGTTTTCAATTTTATCCTTACAAAACATATCAGTTAAAATATTATTTTGAAGAGAAAGGACAAGACTGGGATCCAGAACAAACAATGTATACTGGAAATTTAAAATATGATGGACACACTCACGCAAGGCATGACATGAATAGAGAATTTGTAGATAAAAAAGATGGAAGAATAAAAAACAACTGGAATTATAAAGGTTGGAGATGCAACGCCGGTGTTGATCAATTTATTGTTGATAAAAGAGGAAACGTAAGACGTGGCTGGTGTGGACAAGGAGAAAGATTAGGAAACGTTCTTCTAAGAGATGTGCAATGGCTTCAAAAGGCTATCAAGTGTGATTTGGACGTGTGCCGGAATGGCTTCGACCAATTAGCGACCAAGTTTAAATAGTCGTATGCACAAAGAAAAAGTAATATCAACAAAACATTATTCAGACAAATTATTTTCATTTAAAACAACACGTAACGCAGGTTTAAGATTTGAGGCTGGACAGTTTACAATGATAGGATTGGATAACAAAACTATGAGAGCCTATTCTATAGTAAGTGGTCCAGGAGAAGACTATTTAGAATTTTTATCTATTGTTGTTCCAGATGGTCCATTAACATCTCAACTAAAAGATATAAAACAAGGTGACGAAGTTTTAATAGGACCTAAACCGGTTGGAACTTTACTTTGTGATTCTTTAAAGAAAGATACAACACTTTGGTTAATTGGTACAGGAACCGGAATAGCACCTTTTGTTAGTATTTGCAGAGATGCAGACACATATCTAAAATTTAAAAAAGTTATAGTGTGTCATACAGTTCGTACAGTAAAAGAACTTGCATACTATGATTATTTTTTTAATTTAGCCGTGCAAGAATTTATTCAGTATTATCCAACAGTAACTAGAGAAGAGTGGGTAAACAAAGGAAGGATCACTGATCATATTAAAACAGGAGAGGTATTTTCTAAACTAGAAGTACCACCAATGACTCCAGAGAATGATTCTGTGATGTTATGCGGATCGCCTGACTTTAATTCAGAGATGATAGAAATGTTAAAAGAGAACGGTTGGCAAGGTGGTAGTTTAAGTCAGCAAGGAAACTTTGTTTACGAGAAAGCATTTGTTGATAAGTAATGCCAATGTTAGGACAAAGATATGGGAATACACTACACATACAAAGCTCAAAGAGGAGAACGATCTCTCAAGAAACAACAAAGACAAGAAGAGAGACAGAGACGTTCTAACGCCCGTAAGTTCAAAAAACAATCAGAACAAGATAAAAATAACACTCTTACTTTTCCCGAAACTGAAGTAATCACACTAGATCATCTTACCAATCCCGATCGTAAATAGTACAATATGAAATGGGCTTTGGTTGTTTATTTTTTTGTATGTTGCGGACCTGATGGTGGTTGGAAAACTGCCGAGGAACTGGGCCGACACGGTTGGTATCGTATTGTACATCCTAACGTTGAATCTTGCATACAGGCACAATGGGATTTTATGGAAAGTGTAAACAAAGACTTTATTAGAGCCAGTTGCGAAGAAATTTTAGAGGACTAAAAACCAAATAAATATCATATATGAAAATCACACATCATTTAAGTAATGGTTGTAGTTTCAGCACCAAGAAAGTATTTTTGAGTTGCCATCAAAAACTGGGTGAACTTTTACAACTAAATCCAACAGTCAATCTAGCCAAAGGTGGTAGAGGTAACGACAGATGTGTTGCAACCACAATGCATTGGTTCTTAAAAAATCCTGAACGTATGAAAGACACCTTTGTTAGTATAGGTTGGTCTTCTTCGCACAGGTGGGATTTTGTATCAGGCCCAACAAAAGAAGGTATGAAAGGGATCAAAGGCGAAATAGCAAAATTTTCATTTCAATGGGGGACATGGAGACTGTGGGAAGAAGAATGGATCGCACGTGATAAAGATGTGGATATAGATATGTCATCTGCGATAAGAATGTATACAAATATTCTCACTTTACAAAATTTTTTTAAATTACATAATATTCCTTACGTGATGTATTGGGCATTAACAAACGATTTACCAGAAGACGGAGATCTAAAACTATTAAAAGATGCTGTCGATAAAAAACATTTTTTTAATTTTGAAACTTCGGAACACGTTAAAGAAAATATTAAAATATATAATTCGATGAATTCTCAATATCATCGGTCTCATAAAACAGTGGAAGTTCCAAACAAGGACTATGTGCAATCACATTTTGAATATGTGGCACAACAAGGTTTGAGAAAATCATACAACGATGCCCATCCTAACAAACTAGGACATCACAAATGGGCGTACTTGTTAAAAAATTTTGTAGATGATAATAATATTATTTCTGATTAGAATCTAGATCGTTCCACTCTTCATCGTTATCCTGAGTAGAATTTTTCTTATCGCAGATAGGATCCGATGAACCAAACATACAACCTAGTATATTTGCTATAGAATCTAGTTTACCAATTGTATCAATTGTAGTATGTTTTTTTGGGTCTGCATTTACTTTTGGTTTTGCACAACCAAGCATTCCTAGGCAAACTATCATTATTATTATGATCCAAATAAATTTTTTTGAGTTAAAAAATTCCATATTATCCTAATTCCACACAACAACTATATCTTACTTGAAAAAAGTAATGATAGATTATTAATCCAATAATAATTCCTTCTAACCAAGCAATTATAGAACACAGCACCGGATACTTCCTTATAATAGAAATTTTCCAATTCATGATCGTTTTTAGTATAGATAATAATCTTTTCATCACACTTATTTAAATTTTTAGTCGTTGGATAATACTATACTATATGCTTTTAGTTAATGCAACCTTTGGTACTATATCTTGCTGTTCTTGTGGATCACAGACATATGACCGGCAACTTTGTCCTTGTTTGGACCTTGCTTGATTCTATATCCTGATGTACCATTTCCATTTACGGCAACTACTGGTCTCGAACTTGCTAAAGAGTGATTAGCTCTTTCTTTCAGTCTTTGCTCACGGAATTTTTTGTGTAAATGATCGAATCGTCCCATGACACCCTCCTTTTTAAGTTAGGTGCGTTCCTTCGGCATAATGCCTACTTCCGTCCTAATTAGGATGAACGTTAAAAAATTATTTATACGATAATAGCATAGCAGACCTGCAAATACAACATATATGACTGGTAACTTAACTGGATGTATAACTACTCCAGGATACACTTTACCATGCGTATACGTGCTTCTATGTGCGTTTAAAAGGTAGACTTAAGGTGGTTTATAGTGTACTATATTAAGTGTAGTGCCGCTTTAGCTCAGTTGGTAGAGCAACTGATTTGTAATCAGTAGGTCCGCGGTTCGAATCCGTGAAGCGGCACCATCATTACATAGTAACGCACCTAATTTGGTATTTTTGGCGATATTGGTAATTTTGGAGTATTTTGGTTTGGAAGGATGGCAGAGTGGTTGAATGCACCGGTCTTGAAAACCGGCAAAGGGGCAACTCTTTCCTGAGTTCGAATCTCAGTCCTTCCGCCACTCACGGAGCATTAGTGTAGCGGTTAACACGTCGCCCTGTCACGGCGAAGACCACGGGTTCGATTCCCGTATGCTCCGCCACGTGGTCCCTTCGTCTATCGGTTAGGACAGCGGTTTTTCATACCGCAAAGAGGAGTTCGATTCTCCTAGGGACTACCAGATTATAATTACGTGTAGGGGGATTAGCTCATCTGGGAGAGCGCCTGATTTGCATTCAGGAGGTGGCTGGTTCGAGTCCAGTATCCTCCACCAAAAAATTTAAATAGTAATAATGAAACTACCCCCTTATAGATCTGCCAAGCACTACAAACTTATGAAAGATAATAAGAGCAGTAGCTCTGTGATCGATAATTTTTTAAGCACAGAAGAGATACAATATTTTTACAAATGGTGGCAGGATCATAGGCATAGAGAAAAGGCCAAGGGTGATATTAGTCAAATGAAAAGCGGACAAGTTCCAAAAGGAACATCTCTTGGTAATTTGAGATATTCATATGCTTACGAAGAACTTAAAGAGATATTACAACCTAAAATTCAAAAAGCACTCGGAACAGATAACTTTCGTGCGTTACCTGGAAAGTTTTATTATATTCCTGAAGATTATGTCTGGGACACAGTGCATACTGATGTTTCGTTGTACGAAAGTCAAAGAGCAAAAGATCTCAAAGAAGTTTGGGAAGGCCTAGGATGTCCGGAAGAGGTAGAACGTGCATCAAGAGAAGGATCTCCTACTGGTAATGGAAAAGAATTTAGAGATTGGGCAACTAAAAATCCGCAGTATGTCATTCCATCTTGGAAAACAATTATTGTTCCTTTATGGTGTCCTGGAGAAGCGACCACAGTTACGTTTGATCAATACGATTACAGTGGAGAAAAGTTAACCGGTTGGTATAATTGGAACAGTGATAATATCGAATATATGACAGACAAGATGTCAATTACACAAGAACAGTTTGATAGTTGTTTAAGACACATTAGATATGACAAGAAGGAACTACACGGGTTGAGTATTGAAAATGTTTTCGATTGGAAAGTTGGTTCTGCATTTATGTTCGATTCTGCACAACTACATATGAGCGGTTATTGTAGTGCAGGCAAAATAGGATTCACAATTTGGGTCGCCCATAATGAGTAAGTATTGCTATGAAAAAATTCTTTTCAATGAAACTAAAACAAGGTTGGAATGAAAATGTTCCACTCGAACTTGCTAAAAATTTAATTGTAACAGAATCACCTTTTGTAGAATACCTACACAAAAAGAAAGTATTAAAAATACGTCATATAAAATCTCGTAACTGCATAGATCTGTATGCCGACGAGAAACATCTAATGATTGCTAAACTAAAATTTGGCAAAGTCTTTACAGGTAAAATGGGTTTTATAGAAATGTTTATAATGCACCAACTAAAAAGGAAATGGTTATAATTTCTTTCTGTAATAGTGTACTGTTCTTTGATCCCTGCTTCTTCCTGCTTTGAGTTCGAACTCGTTGCCAAATACTTTCCGAAATGAAGCAATCATTCTTTGTGCGTGTTGTTTGTGTCTGTCTCTGTTTAATTTTTGACTTTCGTATATCAAAATTCCGTTATTGGCTGTAACATCAAAATACATTTTTGCGATAGTGTCTGTGTCTACAAGATCAATATCTTCAATCTGTATTGTACAAGCAAAACTATAAACAACATCAAACTTCAGAGCATATGTTTCCCAAAAATTTTTAAATCCTGTTTTGTACCAAGTAACGTTATCCGGTTGTGCCACTGGTTCTGCATACGGCTCTACACCAGTGACGTGTTTGAATAGGTGTGCCAGTTGTGCTGTAAATTTTCCATTGTTGGCTCCTGTGTCTAACAAAGTTAGATCTTTTCCGCTATATTTTTCTAAATCAAATAACCTAATTCTTTCCTCAACATTGTTTCCAATTTTACTATGTTGATATTGATCCCAGGCGTTTAGATTTTCTGCTTCACTCAATTTCATAGTCTTGTTGGGGTTCCTCTATTATTGTTTCTCTTATGGTGTGTTTCAGTGTTCTCCTAAATTCATTATTGTCGTGTAAAGCAAAACTATCTCTAAAGGTGTCGTTAAAGATTGCTTCTTGTTCGCAACCTAATGGCCAGGCTCTTTCGAAATCTATCAAACTTAACTCGTACTCCTTTACCATCATCATACTTTTGCAGTATCCTGTTTTTCTCACAGACTTTCCTTTTACATCTATCACCTTGCTCCATTGTATATGAAAATCATACGCAACTTGAATATTATGTTTTTCTAAACTATCAATTAAAGCATCTGCCTGTTCAACATACTTTTCTCTGTCAGGTAATGCAAAATGTACAAAAGGCAAACCTGCCCAAGTCATTTTGATCCATTTCTCTTTTTCGTTGTAGTCTAGTATTTTTGGAAATCCTTTTTCGTTTTGTAATCTTTCTAAACAGATTATTTCTCGTTGCACACAAAGATCTAATGTTTGTCTTAAAGGTTCAACTTCCCAACCGTACTTTGGCTTTCTTGGTTTGAATTGTTTGATAACGTAATTTTCTTTTGGGTAACATTTGACTGAACAAGTCTCACCGCCACTTGTATACATCTTAAACCTCTAGACGTTGATCCGTGAAGTCTAATCCTTCAAGTTCTTTTGGTTTTCCTTTTGGATATGATGGCTCGATTGTGAACTCTTCACCGGTAGCATCATTCTTGCATCCTGCCAACAGCCAATCCCATTTGAAGTTTCCGTCTTCTACGAATTCCCACAATACATCATATGTTCCGTTGTTTCTTGATTGCAACAATAATTCTTTTTTGCAATCTTCCATTGTGTCGAAAGTTCTTTCCATTTGAAATGTTTGTTGGGTAGCAATAGGATCTTGTGTGATAAGATAAGCCAGAATTAAAATTTTATACATTACAATAATACCAATCTTATAAGAAAAAATGCAGTACCACCTATTATCATTGAAACTGCTAAAACTCCTGCTGTGGTATATATTAAATTCATCGTCTTTCTTTATGCCACTCTAACAAATGTTGGCTCGGAGTTTTACCTGTGGAACTATGTACAGCAAGATCCAGTCCACTGGACAATGCACTTTTTTGATAGTTTCCTGTTGCCGCACCTGTTACTGTGCTTGTCGACAGACTGCCGATCAATGGCAGTGAACAGCCATTTAATAAAATTGTTATTGTTACTATTCCGAAAATATTCTTCATAGTGTTAATTTTATTTTTCAATAAGTTTGCAAGTTTCTTTGTCTGCATTTAGACCAGTATCTTTACCGTAAATCCAAACGTGTGACCAAACAACTTGATCACCTTGAACTGCACACTTTTTGCCAAAAGAAAGTTTTGGACTTTTTGGTACAGAACAACCAAATAATAATAATGCTGTTAATATAATTCCTATGTTCTTCATATGACGTATTTACCTTTATATGCGTACTTAATATATAATAGTGTATAATTTTCGATACGTCAACCTAGGTAAATATAGGTATGATAAAATATATTTGTGATGACTGCGGTTGTGAACAGCACTGTAAACGTTCTTGTACAGAATGTCGAGACTGTCCTGATTGTGGTTGTACAAAATGTAGGAAATAAGGAGATTTAAAATGAAAGATTTTCTAAAAAACAAAAAAGTATGGGTTGGTGCCGCAGTAGTGGTAATCATATTCGCTTGGGTGCTTTGGTCAGGACAACCGGCTCCAGTGGAAGCTCAGTAATAAGGAGAGGTAATATGTTTTTAACAATAGCCTTTATCATTGGTTTTGTTGCAGGTTGGTATGTGAATGAAAAATTCGAAGACCTAGGTGCAATGAGTAAGAAACTAATGTGGTGGAAGAAGTAATGTTTAAACTACCAAAAATAAAATTACCCAAAGTTAAAATGCCTGATGTTGTTGGTAAAGCAAAGGACCTTACTAAAAAAGTAGGTGACGGTGTTAAGTCAACAACAAAAGGTGCGACTAAAGGTATTAAAAGTTTAAATCCATTTAAAAAGTAACATTTTAAGTAGGGGGTTCTACTATGTGGAACTGGATTAAAAAGGTTTGTCTCCTAGGGTACGAGGATATCCTTGATGATCAGCCCGTTAAAAAGAGCCGAAAAGTGTATCGTATTAAAGGAAAGAAGTACGTGCTTAAAAAACGTGTGACTACACGAAAAAGCAAATAGCATATCTAATAAATACTATTATAATGAAAATCAGCGATTCAACAGCAATATCAATGCCAATGCGGAATCTGTTGTCCATCGTGGCCGCAGTAGCAGTTGGAGTGTGGGCATATTTTGGTGTAATAGAAAGACTCAACAAGTTAGAAACAAATACAGTCTTAATTGAGAAAGACATGAGTGCCGAGGACGAAAGACTACACAACGAAGTCAAACAGAATACAGAATTTAGGATCAAATATCCAAGAGGTGAGTTAGGTCAAAGTTCACAGGACATAGAACAATTCATGTTGATTGAAGACCTTTACAAAACTGTGGATAGAATGCAGAAGCATCTAGATGACATGGCTAACAATAAAGTAAACATTGAGTTCCTAAAGGAACAGATGGAAAAAGCTCAAACACATATTGAGAAGTTGAAAGACGCTGACAGAGAAATAGTTTACAAAAACGGAAACGGAACACACTAAATGATTGAAACAGTTGTTGCCTTGTTAATGTTCGTTAATGGTGAAATCAAAGAACATAGAATTCAAGAGAACATGGCCAAATGCCTTAGAGGTAAAAGACAAGCCGAGAGACAGTATAGCGAAAGTGTAAAATATCAATGTTGGAAAGGCAAAGGCAAAACAGAAATTTACATGGGGCAAAAATCAATTAAAGCAATAATATTAGATTAATGAGTCAATGGTTAACATGGTTAATTATAATTGGCGTTGCTATATATTTGGGTATCTATGTTTGGTAGTTTTGTCTGGTTGTGCTACAACCAATCAAACGTTTGTAATGCCTACAGCAATAACTTATCCTGAAGAACGTAAAGTATTAATGGCGGTGCCAGTACTTCCTGTCGAGATCAATATTATCGAATAATCTTTTTTGTGATTGATTGTAAGAACAATTATTGAACCAGTCTTGGCTATCGATATCCATACTGCATAATTCACATTTATCAATTACCCAGGTTGGGTCAAACCATAAAGGTGTGCCAGGTCCTGGAGTGAGACAATGAGTATGCCTCCAGACCATTTTACGAGTCATGATATAAATTAGTTTTCGTTTTTCAAGAGTGTACACACAATTATTTAGAATTCTTACATTCAAAATAATATGCGTAGATATTAATCTAGATCTGTTCTAACGATGTGTTTTCTCAATGCTCTAACAAGTTCTTCAATTTTATCTATACAAGCAATCATATCTTTATCTGTGATATATTTTGCTCTGTCTTTTAACTTGTCGTATTCTTTCAAAGAGATTTGTACCATTGGTGAAAGATCACGTGACCCTTCGTTTTCGTAGGTCATATCGTTGCCGTGTTCTTTATGATCGTCGTATGTTCTTTTTGATTCTGACATATTATAATAATAATGCTAATTGTTGAACTAGTCAACTATTATTTAGAGTGTGGTGGTAATTTTTTTTCTACCCACCATATATGCTTTCTAGTGATTGGGTCGTATTTTCTAACCCTGAGTTTTTGGTTTTTCTTTTCACCTTTAGTGGGTTTCATAGCATAGTAATAAAAGCCATGGTCCTTCATTTTTGAATCTTCAGGAACCAATCTTACTTTTGCGTATGGTTTTTTCGTTTTTGGTTTGTCTTTTGCCATCTTCTATATCCAGTTATCCAATCTTCTTTATAGATTTTATTTACAAAATTTTCTAAATGTTTAGCAGGATCTATTGTATTATTTTTTAAAATTCGCCATACTTTAGTGTTAGCAGGCTTTTTAAACATCTTACTTGTTATCTTCTGCTCTCGAAGATACAATTTTATCTGCTAGTCCGTAAGCCACTGCTTCTTCCGAAGTCATAAACTTATCTCTTTCCATATCGTCTTTTAATTTATCGTATGGTTGTCCTGTTGTCTTCTCGTAAATTTTTGTAAGCTCTTTCTTCCATCTTAACAGTTCGTTCGCTTGTATCTCAACATCGGTTGCTTGTCCTCGAGCACCACCTAAAGGTTGGTGTATCATATGTCTTGAATGAGGTAGCATCAATCTTTTTCCTTTTGTACCTGCTGATGCAAGTAGTGATCCCATTGAGCAGGCTTGTCCTGTTACAATAGTCTGTATAGGACAGTTAACATATTGCATAGTATCATAAATTGCCATACCTGCTGTAACTAATCCACCCGGAGAGTTTATGTATATCGTAATATCTTTCGATGGAGATTGTGATTCTAAAAATAATAACTGGGCACAAAGAACTGATGCAGTGTGTTCACCGATTGGTCCTTCAAGCATTATAATTCTGTCTTTCAGCAAACGAGAAAATATATCGTAACTTCTCTCTCCTTTACTAGTCTGTTCTATAACTATTGGTACAAGTGAGCTCATAAATTAATATTACTTTAAAATGTTATCAATGTCAACCACTACCAAGATGTCCATTTGACGTTAAAGTCTTTACCACGTAAACCTTTTTCATGATATATGTAACAACGTGAATGACGATCCATGTCTGTTTTATCTTTAACATCAAAGTGTCTAATCCAACTTTGATCTAGTTTCGTCCAGGCTTCTTGATTAAAAACTTTTAACAATGCCTTTTGATCCAATCCAATTTGGAAATGATCGTTGTTTGCTGTGTGTACAATGTCTTCAGCGACATTTCTAATTTTAGATAAATCGTTTGGATGTAAATGGCAGAACGTTGCCATTATTCTGCCTCTGTGTTTTGAGAATGCTGTTTGTCTGAATAAATTTTTTCTGGATCTCCTGTTCGGTACTAGTTGTGCATATGCATCAACATCTGCAACAATTATCGATTGATCGGATCTCATATTGTATCCTAACAAAACAAAACGTTGGCATTGTGTATAACTTTCGTATATCCATTTTTTTATAACACTATCTTCATTGGTTCTTTCCGTTGCTATTCGAAATTTGTCTACTGCCACTTTCCAATTGTAATCGTTTGTGTTGCAGTGTGTATGAGATATTTGTTTGCTCTCCAACCATTTAAGAGATTGTTCGCTGGGATCAATTATGTGAATGTGTACCGGCAACTGCCATAGTTCAGTAAATGTGTCGTAAAATCTTTTGAAATAAACTTTAAAGTATTTTTCGTCACAAGAACAAAGTATGAACCTTTTTTCGCTTGGCCAATTACCTTTTACATTATTAAACATATTTTTTATATCCCCGGTATTGCTGAAGACAACACCGGGTGGTTCTTCAGACCGTTTTGTGCATCCACCTGCTCTTGCATACAGGAAACTCCAGTTGATTTGACTCTCGCCTGACTCAATGGGTGTCTATACTTTCACCATGGATACATTGATATTATATAATGATTTGATGTTTAGGTCAAATAGTTTTAGGATATGAGGAACGCACAAGGTTAGAATCCTTGCGTATTAGTTTTAATACTATTTTGTATTAACTACCAAAACTAACACTGTTAACTTCAGTTGCTGATCCTGTTGCTATTGTGATTAGATTTGCTTCACAATGAGCGATTCTTTTTGCTTTGATGTCGGCTAGTGCCGCATCGCTTTCGTAAGCATCTTTAACTGATTGGTTAACCCAACGTGCTGTTACTCTGATTTGATTCTCACTTAGGTATTCTACTTTTCTTTTCATTTGTCCGTTGTCAAGATAAGTGTTTGCCATGTGAGTTGCAACTGATTCAGCCGCAGTTTTACCTGCTTGAGTATCAGAGAACCAACCTTTGGAGTTGTTTGGTCTTGTAAATGTTTTTGCTACTTCTATTGCCATAGTTTTTAGTTCCTTTTAATGCTTGTATTTATTAAAACACAGTTGTATTTATATGTTGTGCTATGTGTTCGTATGATAAGTGTTATTTGTCTTTTTTGACTTCTTCAAAGTCTGCGTCTACAACATTATCGTCCTTGGGTTTTTCTTCTGCAGGCTTCTGCTCTTGCTGTTCTTTGTATACTGCTTCTCCCAATTTCATAGCCGATTCTGTTAGATCTTTGATCTTATTCCTGATTGCATCTGTATCAGTTGTTTTTAATGCTTCTTTGAGGGCATTGACATCTGTTTCAACTTTGGCTTTGTCTTCTGCCGACAGTTTATCACCGTGTTCTTTCAACTGCTTGTCCAATTGGTGTGCTAGGGTATCTCCCTGATTCTTTACATCAACTGCTTCTCTCTTTTGTTTGTCCGCTTCTTTGTTTGCTTCTGCTTCTTTTACCATCTTATCTATCTCGTCATCTGATAGTCCGCCTGATGCTTGTATTGTAATTTTTTGTTCTTTGCCTGTGCCTTTGTCTTTTGCACTTACACTGACAATACCATTTGCGTCTATGTCAAATGCAACCTCTATCTGAGGTATTCCACGTGGAGCAGGTGCGATGCCTTCTAGATTGAAGTTACCTAATGCCTTGTTGTCTGCCGCCATCTCTCTTTCACCCTGTACAACTCTGATTGTAACTGCCGCTTGATTGTCTTCTGCTGTTGAGAATACTTGGCTTTTCTTTGTGGGAATGGTTGTGTTCTTTTCAATAAGTTTAGTTGCGACACCGCCTAGTGTTTCAATACCCAATGATAAAGGAGTTACATCTAAAAGTAATACATCTTTAACGTCACCTTGTAGTACTCCGGCCTGTATTGCGGCTCCGATCGCTACAACTTCGTCTGGGTTAACTCCTGTGTGAGGTTCTTTGCCAAAGAACTCTTTGACTGTTTCCGTAACTTTTGGCATACGAGTCATACCACCAACAAGCACTATCTCTGTTATGTCGCTGGCCTGTAGTTCGGCATCCTTCAATGCTTGTTTGCAAGGTGCTAGTGTTTTCATTACTAGGTCTTCGACTAGTGCTTCTAGTTTTGCTCTAGTCATCTTGATATTCAAATGCTTTGGTCCTGTTTTGTCAGCAGTGATGAAAGGTAGATTGATCTCTGTCTGTGCCGCAGATGATAGTTCTATCTTGGCCTTCTCCGCCGCTTCCTTGACCCTCTGCAGAGCAAGGTTGTCCGATTTTAGATCGACTCCGTTGTCTTTCTTGAATTCTGTTAATAGGTAATCAACAATAACATTGTCAAAGTCTTCACCACCCAATGATGTGTCACCGTTTGTGGACTTAACTTCAAATACTCCGTCACCTATTTCTAATATGGATATATCAAACGTACCACCACCTAGGTCGTACACTGCAACTGTGCCTGACTTCTTCTTGTCAAGGCCATATGCGAGAGCGGCCGCTGTTGGTTCGTTCACTATACGTTCAACTTCAAGTCCTGCGATCTTACCTGCGTCCTTGGTTGCTTGTCTCTGTGAGTCATTGAAATACGCAGGCACAGTGATGACCGCTTTGGTCACTGCTTGTCCTAGATACTTCTCTGCTGTCTCTTTCATCTTCTGTAAAACGAATGCAGATATCTGCGATGGCGAATACTTCTCGCCTTTTGCTTCTACCCAAGCGTCTCCGTTGTCTGCTTTAACTATCTTGAAAGGGGAAGTCAAGATGTCTTTCTGCACAGAGTCGCCGTCAAATTTTCTACCTATCAATCTCTTGGCCGCAAATATTGTGTTTGTGGGATTGGTCACTGCGTTCCTTTTGGCAGGCATCCCCACCAGATGCTCGTCTCCAAAACCCACTACTGATGGTGTGGTTCTGTTTCCTTCTGCGTTCTCAATAACCTTCGCTCCGCTACCTTCCATGACGGAAACGCAAGAGTTGGTTGTTCCTAAATCTATTCCTATAATCTTTGTCATAACTTCTATATAAACATTATTTTTTAAAATACAAGAGCATTTGGTAAACTTTTTTCACAATCCATCTTGTGCCCAGTATCAACATAGCCAACGGCAGTATTATGAAGAAACACAACACACAGGCTATTATGCTGACGATCACCCTGATAACATTCAACACCCATCCACTGAACTGATATTCCGGATAGAACTGATATGTTTTCTTGCCCATAGTACTGATATTATAGCATATGCACAATAGTTGTCAATGATGTTTGGTAATTTAATTTGGGAGTGTGTCACACAGGGCAGGCGGGAACCAACCCTGTGTGTTCAATTAAAATTTAGAATTTTAATTTAAAGCCAATAACAGTTTCAGTGTGATCTAAGTTCACATCAAAATCGTTATTAACATAGACAGAGGCTCTCTCGCCAATGTCCTTGTCAAAGTCAAGTTCAAAACTATTAAATGTTGCATTCATATTGTCGTCAACATCATAATTCAGACCAGATGTAGCGCCGATGCCTGCCCATAGATCCACGTGTGAGTCCAAGTACATGGCATTAGTTTCAGCCTCTACTTTTCTTTCTGCTCCAAATGTGAAGTCGACGTCAGCCGCTTCTGCCGGTGCAGGTTTGAATACAGACCATAATATTACAAGTGCCGCAATTATTGCCACACCCAGGCCCATTTGTTTCTTTGTCATTTTCATCCTTTTATCTCCCTTCTTTCGATTTATTATGATAATGCGATTGCCGGCCGACAATCGCTCCGGATTGTACGACATATTTATCTTAATAGCAACCTTTAATTGTATTG
>Ga0115011_10000390_pt1 | contig 36956 bp, 42 predicted proteins | sample TroAtlMetagenome_2_FD_88705 | JGI IMG/M metagenome (GOLD analysis project Ga0115011, IMG submission 88705) | Marine eukaryotic phytoplankton communities from Atlantic Ocean - Tropical Atlantic ANT8 Metagenome | ecosystem: Environmental > Aquatic > Marine > Oceanic | place: Tropical Atlantic... | reverse complement strand
CAATAGATGTAGAAGGTAGATATCAAAAAGAGATATTACATACTACAACATGGGCAACACTATTCATACAAGTATTAGATAATGAATATGTTAAATGTGCTATAGCAGATAAGTTTGCATTACAAGAAGAATATAGATGTGATGCTTGGTTATGGCAAGACACAGAAAAGTTTACTGTAAATGATGTACATGTAGATTACAAAGATTTTGATATTACATTTGGATTATACTTTCCTACAGATATGTCCACAAGAGATTATGGTACTCAGTTCTGGAAACCAGAGTGTGAAGCAGATTTAGAGGATAGTTTAGTTAGAGAAGATTGTAGTCTACTTAAACAAATACCTTTCCAACATAACCTATGTTACTTCATGCCAAGAAGTAAATACAGTTGGCACTCTAGTCCTATACTAGACAAACCTATGGTAAGAAATCATGTTTACGGATATTATAAAACAATTTGACCACATCATTGAAGCAGTTAAAAACACTGATGTAAAACAAAAACCCTTTAAACACTTATACGTTAGTGAAGTATTACATGTACATGACTACAGAACTATAAGTGAATTTGATATTCATGAAGATTTAACATGCACAGATGAATATGGTAGAAAAGAATATGATTTGGAAATTACTGATTGGGACCTTTGGGAAGAAAAATCACATCAACTGTTTGAAGAAATCTGTAAGAAATTAAAACTAGGCAGACCACATGCAGATGGACGTGGTGTTGAAACAAAAGTTCCTGCAACTATAAAGTTCTGGTCAGACTCTAGTCAGTTTAAAATTACAGACATTCATACAGATGCATTTTACGATACAGACTTAACTGTAAGTTGTCAAATATATCTACCAAAAGATGATAGCCAATATAAACTAGGTACAAAGTTGTATAGATATATTGGTGACAATATAAATGAAGATGCTAATCAAGATGAAGGAACAAAGTATCCACACCAAGCAAAACACGATAAGTTAGACAAATGGGAACATAGACTAACTGTACCTTATAGACCAAACTGTATGTTAGTAACTGTTAGTACACCTGACAGTTGGCATCAAGCACCTATTATAGAAAACAATACTAGAAATAGTTTAATGTTAAGGTTCAAAGTATAATGACATTAGCAGTAGTAGGAGATAGTTTTGCAAGTTTAGATAAGAGATACACATTGTGGCCCCAACAACTTGCTGAAAAATTAAATTTAAAGTTACATAACTTAGGTAAGTGTGGAGCAGATACTATGTATATTCATACACAAATGAAATATGCTATAGAACAATTACAGGCATCACATATAGTTGTTTGGCAAACACATCCTGATAGAGTTTTGATACCTAAACATTCTACAATTGATACTCCACTAACTGCAAACAAAGTTCTTAATATACCTCCTGAAGTAAATGATTTAACTTCTATGTGTAGGCATGAAGATTGTTATGTTTATCCTGATTATCAACCTTCATACATAAGTGATAACATTAATACATTTCTAAATCGATACCTAGTATTAGGTAATGATACTACTAATTTTTATGGTAAGATTTCTAAAGAAACTGCTGATGCTTTTGCTAATTGGACTATACACTTACAGAATTCTCATATAAACACATATAACAAATCTGTATATGTAGAAAATATGTTTTATTATTTAAACCAAAGAAAGATTAAATCTGTAATAGTAGATATTTACAGTGAGTATGATTTACCTAAATCTAGGTATGTAACTATATTAAATAGTGATGATATAAATCAAGAAGGATTAATGCGTTGGGCAAGTGACCCTGAATATAATCCTGAAGAGTCTCCTATAAATCATTTTCCTTTAGAATTTCAAGAAAGAGTTTCGGATTTTATATTAAAGTTTATTAACTAGCAACGGCTCTGTCAGCCATTCTACGCCAAGCACTTCCATCATAGAAAACTACAGTTGCACCGCCTGTTTCATCTGTACATAATACTAGGTCACCAGCACTAGCAGTTGCAGGTAATGTTGCTACTGTATAACTTGGTAGTTGAGGTAATCCTGTATCAGTAAATATAAATCCATGGTCATTTAATGTACCATTGTTAGCAGTAGATATTGCTCCAAAGTCTCCTGTTACTGTCGCTGAAGTTGTAATAACATCATAATCAGTAATTGAACCAAAGGATAATGAGGTTACTTTGGCTACATTGGTAACACTTACAGCACCAAAACTTAATGCACCACTACCATCTGTCTTTAATACTTGGTCTGCACTACCGTCACTTGTTGGGAAAGTGTATTCACCATTAACACCTAAGGTATTAATTCGTGTAGTTCCAGTGAATGTTTTATTACCAGCAAAACTTTCGTTGCCAGTTGTATGCATAATAACTGAACTATTTGCTATTTCAGTACCAATAAAGTCTGATATTCTACCTGTTGTAGCAAGTTCACTATCATTATCATTCCATACTTCATTAGTTGCAACGTATTGGTCTGCCGCCAAATCACTTACACCTACTGCACCTGATAATACTAATGTACCACTTGCATTTGGTAATCTAACAGTTCTATCAGCAGTTGGATCTACTGTGGTTAAAGTAACTTCGTAAGCATCAGCAGTAGCACCTTCTAATACTATTGCGTTTTGGACTTCTACTGTAGTTGAATTAACTGTAGTGGTTGTACCTGAAACAGTAAGGTTACCTGAAATAGTAACATCACCAAAATTTTCTGTTATAATTTTATTCCAAGTAACAGTATCACCTGGCTTAGATGCTATCTTAGTTTCGTTATTTGAAATGTCAAACCAAAGGTCACCGGTTGTTACATCCGATGCTGTTGGTGTTGTTGTTGAGCCAAAGATTTTTGAGCCACGTTTTCCAACTTGAAAAACGGAACTCTGTGTTCCTTTGGCATTCATAAAGACTGCCATGTATTATACCTCTATCAGTTATTAACTGTCTAGGAACTAATCCTAGTTAAAGTTATAATACTATTTATCTTCTTTGGGGAGGTTTACTCTATTACAAAAAGTCTCTTTGCATTTAGAATATCCAGAAACTTCATGAGATTTAACATAGCCAGTAAACTTAATATACTTGCCTTGTGCAAGTGTTTCTCTAGCATTATTATCTCTATAAAGGTCATAAAAGAACTTAACAATGTTATCATTTGGAGTAAGAACTGCTACCAACATACTATTGGACCTGTTCATATACCTAGACATAACAATCTCACCTTCAAATTCTCCTCTCTTTTTGAGTTCACCTTCGAAGTCTGATACATGTCTAAGAGACCTTTCTCTATCTGACCAGTCGTCATGCTTAACATTGTTTCTGTAAACATTAGGTAAAGAACCAACAATAGGAAGCCTATCATCTTTACCGTTTAATGAAATATCATCTGCTTTAATAAGAGCAGTGATTTTATTTTCAAAATCTGTAAGGTTTCTAGTCATAGCCTTAAAAATCAAACCTTCGAAATATTCAATTATTTCGTCAGCCATATCATAATCATCTTCTACAATTTTGATATTTGACTTTGTAGGCTCATGTAAAAGACCTAACATTAATTTGAAATTGGATTCAATACCCTTGTCCTTGTTCACTTCGTGGGACTTGATATATTTTCCTTTTTGGAATTTGTCAACAGCAACGGCGTGAGCAATTAACTCACGTCCGCTGAACTGTTTGTTAGATGACTTAAAAGACATTAAGATACACTCTCAATCATTGAAAGTGGAACATTATAACGACCTTGTGGTAATTCCACTATAGCCTTTTTAACATTCACCTTAACAACTTCTCCCAAAGTCTTTTTAGTCTTTTGGACTACATAGACTTGGTCACCTACTGAGATACCAGCCTTGGCATTTTGTACCTTAACTGAATTAACCCATTCTGTAAGTTCATTTAACTCTGAAAGGTTAAAATCACCTGTTTGAATTGCTTTTTTGATTTCGAATAAAGTCATGCGTTTCTCCTATTACCTAACTATACATACTATTATACGTCTTTTAGGGCAGAAGTCAACCTTTTTTTCCACTTTTTCTGGTAATTTTCTTGTATTTTTTGGGTAATCCGGACCTGCCTACTTGCACTAGACAGGTTATTTCAATACCGTTATCGTATTGACCGGCTCTCATTCCAGGCCCACCCAGGGCCAATTTTTGAACAATTTTCCTTACTCAATTTTTTCAGTTACTTGTTCTTAGTTAGTGTTCTTATGCAGAATATTATTACTGCAACTAATCCCCATATAGTGAAGTTGGTCCACCATTCACTCATCGCCTATATCCTTCTAGTTCTTCTTCATCTATAATGTGATTATAAATCTGTTCCCAATTTTTAGCAATTAAACCATCTACTTTCTGATCCATGTTATGTCCATGTTCCATAAGTATTCCTTTAAAACCAATATCAGTTCCTGCTTTTAAGTTATCTGGTTTGTCTTCAATCCAATAACAACCTTTATGTTTCTTAGCAAGTCTTTCTAATGCTTCGTCCTTGTCAGCACCTGTGTCTAAACATATAACTTTAGCAAAAGCATCTCCCATTAGTTTCTTAAGATTCCTTTCTCTTAATGCATGAGCATAAGGATCTAAAGATAGAGATGTTAATGCTATAAATTTATATCTATGTTGTTCATGTAACTTCTTAATAAAGAATTGTGCATCTCGCAAGGGAGGCAAAAATCCTATTGCGGCAGACTCATTAAATATCTTAACTAATTTGTGTCCAGCATTTCTAGACATTCCATATCTATCTCCAATGGAATATTCAAATTGATATCCTTCTACAAGTTCATGTCCATGGTGTTGCATCCAAACATTGAATCCTTCTTCCCAGTCTAATACAACTCCGTCTATATCGGTTAATATATATTTTTGCTTCATACTTGGTATTATACCGGAAAAATTGGTAATTGTCAAGAAGTTTTTGCCTTATTGCTTCTAACTATATGTTTTAAAACATTTCTAGTTGCTACTTGAAAATGGTTTTGCATTTCATTTACATCTGAAAAATTACAGTTTATTACTTGTTCTACAATATGATACGGTTTATCCTTTATTAAGTCAATTAACATCCAAGCCGCATCATCAGTTGAAATCATATTATCTTTATTAATTTCTTTTGTTGTATTAGTTAATAGTTTAGTATCTACAAAACCAAAACTTATATTGTACACTCTTGTCTTATTGTTCCAAGGGTAATTAAAACTACTTTTAATACAGAATTCAGACATACGTTTCTTATCATTGATATAATCACTTTCACTATCTCCTAACATTTCTGATAGGTAACCGGAAATGGAACCTGTGTTGATGATTACCTTTTCTTTATTGGACCATTTGGTGTATAAGGTTTCACAAATTTTGTTCTGGATTTGGGGATAGTATGCGTTATTGAATAGCACGTCAGGATCATAATCTAATAGTTCATTGATTATTTTATCGCCATCATCTTGTGCTATGTTCCAATCATTACTCTTAGAGTATCCTCTAATTTCATAGTCAGTTGTTAAAGATAATATAGTATCAAGACTACTCCCTATACCACTGGAGTGTCCTGTAATTGCTATTTTCATATTATTTAAAATGCTTGTCTAACATCTCGGTAACTGATTTACCGACGGATTTTTCAACCTTTCTAACATCAACAATAATATTAATTTGTTTGACGTTAGCAAAGGATTGAATCATTCTTTGCCAAGTTGTATCTGGAGCAGTAGGTAAAGGGTCTTTTAATTCGCTATGGTCTAACTTGGCTGAAGTACCATCAACGAATTCTAAAACAATGCTATCAATCATTGTTACAGGTATTTCTTGTGGGAACACCTGTTTTAATAAAGACTCGAACTTATCATTCTTAGAATGCTTTGCAACCAACACAATCTTTATGTCATTATTAGACACTTATTTTCTCCTACATAGTAAGTTATATATAACGTTACTTGTTATATATTTATCCTAATATTTTAATATGTTATTAGGAATTTTTTGGCGGTCTGCCTGGTCCTCTTTTAGGACTTAACTCAGGGGCAATTCTAAATGCCTCTGCTTTTTTGGCTTCCGCGTCACTTACTAATGCTTTGGCATCCTGCTCTAACAGTTCTGCCTGTGCTAGAAGATTGTTTGCAATATCAACTGGCTCACCTTCTGATTGGTCACCAACTACTGGAGTAGGTGCCGCACCTGTGTCAACTGATACACCATCTTCTACAATTAGGTTTTCAGTTTTAAGTGGTGGGTTACTGCCTGTTTCAATTTTGCCTAACTCTGCATTAACATCTGCAAGTTCAACTTCCTGATTAGGAACTGGTGTTAGTTTTACTAAACTAACTGGAACTTTTTGCAATTTTTGATTTGTATGCAAAGTTTCTAGTAGGTTACTTCCATCAGTTGCTCTTCTTCTGAAAAGTACTTCTGAAATGTTATTTGATTCTTGACCTTCTGGACTATCGACAACTGACATAATATCATCATGTAACTGTCCTTCTAGTGAATCACTTACTACTATAAGTGCCTGGTCTGCCTCTTCTGGTAATTCTCTGAAAACAACCACACAAGGTTTGTCTCCATATTTACCGACGTGCTTCATTATATCTGCCATTTTTATTTCTCCTCTGGAGCCTCTACTGCGTCTGTATCATCTACTTCAACGCCTTCGGCTTCTGCGGCTTCTTTTGCCGCTTCTTGTTGCTCTTTAACAGAGTTCAAGAACGTTGCCAACTTATCATAAAGTTGTCCGATAGTTGATAGTTCACCACCTCTAAATGCTCCTCTTTGAGTAGCAAGGTCGATTATCTGTGCTATCTGATCCAAGTCTCTTAATGAAATACTTTCAATAGGAGTTCCTGGTTGCTCGTCTTGATTCACTGCTTCTTCATTTGAAACTGTTTTGTCATCTTTAGCCATTAAAATTTCTCCGGTTTAATGTTTTGTTATATGCAATTATTTATAGTATGTTTTAATTGCTTGGAGAAAAAAATGGTGTATTTTTTAGTCGAAATAGATAATTTCTTCTTTGTTGCCGTTCTCATCTAAGACAACACCTGAAACAAAACCACCTTTACCAGCACCAGTATCTGTAAAAATAACAGTACCACCTAAGTCGTTTGTTGACTCAACAACTTCATTTATGTTGCTTTCAAAAGCAGGTATTTCATGGAAAGGACTTCTGTCGTGTCCAACAATAACAGTCTTACCCGAAGGGATAGCATCAACCCAAGCATAAGTTCTAGCAGGATATTGTTGTCCGTTCCATTCTACAAATGGCTTAGACTTATCTATCTCTCCATACAACCTTGCTCTGTTCTGAGCCTTCTCATTTACTTCATCAGTCCAATAAGATTTTGTAAATGCTCCATGTGTCATGTGAGTATTTCCTATAACCATATGAGTTTTCATTCTCTCATAAAATGTCATAAAGTCTTCTTTAACAATTGGATCACTTTCTAAAGCATCAATAGTTGAAGTCATACCATGTGAAACAGTTACATTATTACCTTTAAGGTATCTGTAAATTTTGTTATCGTGGTTGCCTTCTATAAAAGTTGCTTTACCTGTTTTGGATAAGGTACTTGCAAGAGCAATAGTTGAAGTAGCATGTGGACCATAATCCACAACATCACCTACACTAATAATGTGTAAGTTATGCTTTTGAGCATATACAGAAGCATCCATAAAGAACTTGTATTCATTATGTATATCTCCTAATACTAAAAATTTACTCACCTAATTCTCCTACAAACTATACACATATTATAGCAAAATACCCTGGTCATGTCAACTAAAAAGTATTGATTCTATGGCAAAATCGAGTGATTTATCCTCAAATCCGGGTAATTTATTCACTAATTTGTAGTTATGTGTATATGGTCCTGGGTTTAGCAGTTTTTCGCTGAACAGTTCTGATGCTAATACTGTTCTCCCAGGATTAATCTCTTTCATTAAATTCATTTGTTCTGGTATTTGCTTAATTCTTCTACCAAATTCTATTATCTTATCTACGTCTGATACATCTATATCTTTTGGGTTTCTACTTTTAAATATAGGTTCATTGCCTAGCACTTCTGCGGCTAGTAAACTTTTAATTACTTCTACTGAATCTCGTTCTAAGTAATGTACTTCACATTTAGGTAGTTGTTCTATTAGCCATTTTTTAGGTGCACCATTATCGTTTAAATCCCAACCAGTTGGCAACATTATTTTAACAACACAATTACCTTTCTCAAATTGTCGTTGCAGTTTTACTAAAGGACCAAGTTTATTAGTATTACCATAAACACCAGTCCAATGATTTACTGCTATATTATAATCTTCGTATAAGTTTGTTAAACCATTTTGATGTGCAATTTTGTTTGATAAGTGAGTACTGCCAGTTCTATATCCAGCAACAACAAGATGGTTGGTCATTAATACTTCTCCAGTTTACCTTCCCTAACCAAATCACAACTCACACAATGTGGTCCTCCGGCAAGGGTTCTCATATGACGCATTTGAACTGGTACTGGAGTTATGCCATGTTTTTCCATTGCATTCATTAAGTGTACTTCTTCTTGTGGTACCATTACTGTATTTGGATCAATTGACAGTACATTCATACCTATCCAATGACTAGCAGGAGCATACTCCATAAGGGCCGGCTGACCCACACATTCGTCGTCTCCGTACCATATAATATCCCATCCGTCAAATACACTAGGAACTTTATCTTTGGGCACTCTATGAGCATTTAAAACAACTAATCCTGGTCTTAAAGGCATAATTGTGCTGTCTATATGTGCCCAACTATATAAATCATACAGTTCATGTACTGTAAATTCAGGGCCTAAAGTGTTTCTTAACCACTGAGCACCTTTGGCATTTCCTGTATTTGATATCAAATATAGTATATCATAACCCATTCTAATAAGATTTGCTGGGTCTAAAATAGGTTCTTCTTCAGTAATGCTTGGGTCTACACCAGGCTGTATTCTATATAAACTGTCCTTTAACATAGGTTTTGGCATTGGTAACCACTTAGAACCAGCCATCATTTTGTCCTGAAATAACTTATTGAATAGGAATGTTTCATGATATCTTGCTCTTAAACTCATAGCACCTTCTATAATAGTATCGCCTATTACAGTAATGCTGTCACGTGGGCAATATGCTTCGTATTGGTCAGTAGTCCATAATCCATTGGAAATGCTTGTAGTGAAGTCTAAGACGCTCGTATCGGGGCGATATACGGTGATATCTGCTTGTTCTAGTATAGATACTATGCTATTTAAGTCCTCTTCTGCTTGTTCATATACATGCAAAGGATACTCTCCTTTGGGCATAACATCATATTGTTCTGATGTAAGGTTAGCATAGTTAGTAGCATGATGGCTTAAATCACCATGTGGAATATTAGCACCAATGCTAGTACCTATTATAATTTCTTTCAGGGGGTCCCATTCATTACAGGACCAAACTTTCTGTGTCATATTATTATCTGTTTCTCAAAATCTTTCTGTATAATCTCATACAGTTGTGTAAAAGTATCTGCAAAAGATTGTTCTCTATATTCATCCATTCGTTTCATCCAAATAAGAAATGCTTCATACCCAGTTGGATCTGTTGGTGGAAGTCTCATATAATTTTTAATTTCTTCGTTCTCTACTATTTCAAGTAATTGTTCTTTAACTGGTTGTGAGAAGTTTCTTATATTCATATAGTGAGGTCCTTCAGCAAAACCTATCCAAGGATAAGCACCAAATGTTTCTTTCTGCCATTCCATTATCTCATCTATATTTAAAACATTTTGCATTGACATTGTCATATTACCGAATATTTTTTTAGGTATTCTTAAGTCCATACTTTGTAAATCATCTACAACTTCTAGTACAGTTTCCCATTTACCTGGATATCTCAAATATTCAAATCTACTTTCTATTCCATCTATACTTAAACTTATATCAATACTTTTAAATGCTTTCCATTGTTCTCTTAATCTTTCTGTTGGTTTGTTTGTGGCATTTGAATTATACATAAGTGTTACATTTTTTGCTCTGTCAGTATCTACTAGGTATTGCAATATTTCATATTGTGTAATATTCAATAAAGGTTCGCCACCAAAGAACTCTAATCGTTCTATGTTGTCTGCAATAGGTATCCATTCTTCCATAGGTACATGAGTTGCTGGAAACTTTGAAACAAAAGTTCCACCATCACCATACTTGTTTAAATATTCTCTGCCTTCTGGATCAAATTGATTACTGTCATGAGCACCACAACTTCTACATGCAAGATTACATACATTACTACTTCTAAAAACAATTACCATTGGACCGTTTTTGTATTGTTCTGTTTTAATGAAGTCCTCATATACATCAATTTTACGATGACCCCAATATTGTTTGTAGCCTTCATACTGCCCTATTAGTCTTTGTCTTAAACTCGGCTTACCAACCTTTTCTTCTGTAAAGCATCTATTACATTCAGGTGCTTGTTCATTGTTTAAATGCTTTTGTCTTAAGGCATTTAATTCTTCGGCGTCCCATTGTTCTTGTGCATTAAGATGTCCATGTTCCCAATCACCAGCACCAAACGGACAAGGTGAATTCCAACCTCTAACATCTGGTCGTGTCATAATAAACGGTGCTAGACATAAATTTTCTGGTCTTTTATCTGGGTACTTCATTATATCACTTTAAATATATCAAACTCTGGCTTAGGATCTATTAAGTCAGAGAAAGATATACTGTCCCAATCTTCTTTTATTATATCGTATGCAATAGGAAATACATCACTAAACTTTTGTTCTCTATACCTATCCATTCTTTTCATCCATTTAATCCATTCTCTAAATGCATTTGGATACTTTATATCTATATTCAAATAACCTATTGCTTCTGGCATAGTTAAATGAGATTCTATTTGTGGTTTAAACTTATCAGGTATATTCTTTATACTCATATAACTTGGTATGTCAACCATTGAGTTATATGGATACTCTCCAAACCTTTCTCTATGCCACTCATAAATTTCTGTTGTGTCTACAACATTTGTTATGCTAGTAGTCATGTTACCAACTATCCTTGTAGGTATTCCTAGTTCCATTCCTTGTAAGTTATCTAATGTAGATAATAATATATCCCACTTACCTGGAAATCTAAGATACTCAAACTTATCTTTGATGCCGTCTATACTACAACTTATCTCAATACTTTTAAATGCTTTCCACAGTTCTTGTAAACGTTCTGTGGGTGTGTTGGTTGCATTGGTGTTGTAATATAAAGTAATGTTTTCGCTTCTACCTTGTTCAACTAAATGTTGTAATAATTCAAATTGTGTAACATTTAATAAAGGCTCTCCTCCAAAGAACTCTATGTGTTTTACATTATCACATATAGGAGCATAGTCAATCATATTAACATGTTGTGGTCTATCATTTGCTATGTATTGTCCACGTGTATTATATTCTTTAAGATAAAACATTCCTTCTTTATCAAATTGATTACTATCATGAGCACCACAACTTCTACAAGCAAGGTTACATACATTACTTGACTTAAATGTTATTGACATTGGACCATCAATCCATTTACCACTTACAATTAAATCTTGATAAGCAGTAGGATTATATGTAATAGTTCTTTGTCTTAGACTTTCTTTACCAGCACGTTCTTCTTGCCAACACCTTTCACATACATCTGGTTGCTTGTTATCTATAAAGTCTTGTCTAAGTTGATTAAGTTCTTTGCTATTCCATTTGTTTTTAGCACTTAATCCAGGTTGAGGAATGTCCAAGGCACCATAGGCACAAGGACTATTCTTGTGTCTTACTTCGGGTCTAGTCGAGATAAAAGGTGCAATACAAAAATTGCTAGGTATGTCTTTAGGTATTTTTAAACTCATCAGCAATATTTATCGTATGTATTGCTGGAGCATCTTCGTTATGTGGTGTATTAAATTGCATTAAAACACGTTGAATATCATCTTGTGATTCAAAATACATGATCCATTGGTTACCCATGTCTTTTACTACACAATATTGCCCAATGGTATTATCAAATAACCATTCTAAAACATCAACATTATTAGTAACAAACTTATTGCTTATCATATTTGCAAACTTATCTGAACCTGCCAGAGCCATAAACTCTGTTTCTGTTAATTTATTAAACTTTCTAATTATATCGCTCATATTGATTTCTCCCAATCGCCATATCTAACCATTTCTAATCCATTTCCAGTATCTGCTACACCATATAGCCAATGCTCTTTTCCTAAGTTGCCTACATTAAGTTGTAATGCTATGTATTCTGACCATTCCATAGGACGAGTGTTAGCCGCCGGGCATATACCAAAAGCATTTAATCCTCTGGATCTTTGATTCCAAATAACTTCATAATCAACTGCTCTAAGTGTTTTATAAAGTTGAAGGTTTTGCCATTCTGGATTATGGTCTGCTGATATTTGACTTGTAATATAACATACTTCATTACCTGGAACTTCTATAAAGTTCTTATGTGTAATTAAATAGTTAATCAAATATGTTTTAAAAAATAGTTGGTTCCTATTATCTGACCACCACAAATTAAATGTTTTAAATTGTTCTGTTGAATCAAAGTCGTGCATTGGATAAGGCAATTCTTGAACATTACCTGTATTGATATTAAATATAACTTTCTTAGGTGTTTCTAATGGTTCTATTGTTTCATTCAACCAGTCTTTTATATCTGCTGGATGATATGAAACATTACTTCTACCAAACTCAATTACTTCTCCATTAAGATTTGCAATCAAGTTCTGTGAGAAGTCTGAACTAGAACCAAATAACCAAGTTGTCATAAACTAATATACCAAATTACTAAACTGATTAATACAATATATGGTGCAAGTTTCCAGCCTAACTTAATAGAACCTGCAATAACACTAAACACAATACCTATGCTTATACCAGTTATTATTAAAGGGACAATCATGTCCCACATTAATTGTAACTCATTCATTTTTCTTCCTCGCCATGTCCTTTCATAAAGTAAGGATATGCTTTTACACCAGCCTCCCACATATCTGAGCCACCAACTTCTTCTTGTTCGCCAACTCTAATACCTACAGTCTTATCTAATAAGAACCATAATATGTAAGAACTAACAAATACAAATCCAAAGATTGCACTTGTTCCTATTGCTTGTTCTAAGAAACTTGCGTCTGTGTTTAGTATTGGAACTAACATAAGTCCTAATATACCTGCAATACCATGGACACTAATAGCACCAACCGGATCGTCAATACCTAGTTTTTCAATATAACTCATTGCAAATGGAACCAAAAGTCCACCCATTGCTCCGTATATTATAGCAACTTCTGGTGCTGGTGTAAGTGGGTCAGCAGTAATAACTACTAATCCAGCAAGAGCACCATTTGTTGTGGCGTTCAGTGCCGTTTTACCTAACCACAGTTTACTTAAAACCATTGCCGCAATTAAGCCTGAAGCCGCCGCAGTATTTGTGTTTACAAATATCTTTGCAACTGCATCTGCATTGACTATACCGTCTATTGCTAATTGAGAACCACCATTAAATCCAAACCAACCCATCCATAAGATAAGTGTTCCTAGGGCAACTTGTGCCGCATTAGAACCGTGTATTGGTTTAGGTGTTCCGTCTTTTAGATACTTGCCCTTACGAGGACCTAGTATTAACACACCAGCCAATGCCGCGGCACCACCTGCCATATGCACAATACCTGAACCAGCAAAGTCAAAGAATCCTCTCTCACTTAACCAGCCACCACCCCATGACCATGAACCCTGTAATGGATATATGAATGTTGTAAAGATAGCGGCAAACAATAAAAATGTCCATAGTTTCTTTCTTTCTGCAACTGCACCTGATACAACTGACATTGCCGTTGCTACAAATACAACTTGGAAAAAGAAGTCGGCGTGTATAGAATGTGTTTCTATATCTCCCCAACCATACATAAGTGTATAACCAAATAGCAAAAATCCTATTGATGCTACACTATATAATGCTACATTTTTAAGTAATATCTCGATTACATTTTTACTTCTAACAGAACCTGCTTCTAGCATAGTAAATCCTGCCGCCATCCACATCACTAAGACGCCGGATAACAAAAAGTATAATGTGTTTAATGAATATGCTAATTCCATATCATTTCTCCTTTTAGTTTATTTTTCATTTCTCTCATATGGTACAGTTATGCCGAAAGGTGCAACAGGAATGTTACCACCAAACCCACCACCGTGAACTATAAACAAAGTATCACAGTAAGTTTCATCTCCCCAACTATCCCAAGGGTAGCCATCTGTAAACATAACAAACTTCTTAGGCTGTATGCCATTCTCTTTGAAGTAGTTCCAGCACACTTCAAAGTCTGTACCACCGCCACCTGCTGGCTCGTAGTCTAAAAACTCTTCCATGTTGTGAGCAGTAAACTCTTGTGGATTATGAACTTCAGTATCAAAACAGAACAAGTGTATCTTGAAATCTGTGTACTGATCCATAACACCTTTTACTTCACTTAATATATCTATCATCATTGGATCTGTCATAGAACCTGAAGTATCTAATGCTATTGCAATATCAATAGTTTGTTCTCTGTCTAATCCAGGCATCCAAATACCTTGATCCATTCCTTTTCTATTTGGAGTGTTGTATGTAAAATCACTCTTTAAAACAGATTGGATTTCTTGTGGTAGTAGTTCTCTCCAACTCAATTGAGGATTAACTAAACTATCAACAAGTCTTTTAATACCACTTGGTAAGTTACCTGCACCAGCCGCCTTTGCCGCTTGGATAGTAGCATTTTTAAATTGCTCTTTAATTTTACGTTTTTCTTCTGCAGAATATTTTACTGGACCTTTGGTACCATCATTTGGACCTTCTTCTCCATCTTCACCGCCTTGAGCATTAGCATTAGCACCTTGGTCATCATCACTATCATCCATATCTAAATGAACATCAAGTGTTGACATATCAATTATACGTCCTTCTTCTTCTGCCTGCTTGTAAAGGTCTTCGTAAACTTCTTCTGACGTCCACTTTTGATATTTGTAATCAAAACATATATCAACTAATTGAATTTTCTTACCAACATTACCTTCTACTAAATCCATATTAACAACATAGTCATTTGCTATGTTCCAAAGTAAAGGTTGCTTATCTCCCCTACGACCAAAGTGGTCATAAACACAATGCTCAACTTCATGCCCACATAAGAAAACAAGTTCCTCTTGGTCTAATGCATCAATGAAGTTTCTATTGTAATAAAAATACTTACCATCAGTTGCCGCCGTTGGGCACCAATCAGTAGCATCTTTAAACTCTAACCTACAAGCCAAGTTACCATAAAAAGGACAATGTAATAACATGTTGATACGAGCCGCAATTAAACGGTCTTCTATTTCAGCAGTTGTTTTAGTTGTCTCTGGAATGGCTTGTAATGCCTTATGAGCAGTATCATTAGGCGACCCTTCACTAATCTTGGGTGCCTTTGTTGCTTGATGTAAAATGTCTGCCATAGTGTCCTACTCCTATATTATTTACTTATTATAGGCCCTTTTGGACCAAAAGTCAACCTTTTTTTCTGGTAATTTAGAATAAAAAAACCGCCCTTGACTTGTGGTCTTGGGCGGGTAAAACACGTTATCGTTTGTAGGAGTAACGATGTAGGATACAACAACGTAGTTTTAATTAACTCTAAGATGCCGGAAATAAGTATTTCCAGTATCTATCTTTAAACTCCTTCTTTCCAGCAAGTTTACGAGGTTTGATATCTATATCATGGTCACTAAGAACTGTCTTAGCAGAGTAGATAACTAACTCTGGTTCAAAGTTATCCATGATAAAGTCAAAGAACAAGTCTACACCTTTATCAAACGCCTTTTCATCGCCTTTGCCTTGCAAGTCTGCAAGTTCATAACAAAGTCCTACTGCGAATGAGTATTGTGCTGACTTCTCTTTTATAGAGAGTTTCTTAACTTGACCGTTAAGAACATCTTCTGGATTTGGTAACTGACTAGCAACCTTTCTGTGTTCACAGAATTTAATTGCCATACCTTCACCAATTGCACCTGCAATTTCCGCCTTCTGTTGGAAATCAGTTGCACCAGCAAACCCTTCTGTATTAAGTATTTCACTTACATAGTTCCAACTTCTTGGAGTAGCAAAAGCCTGACTTGATGTTTTAGGATCAAAGTCAAATAAATCTGCTTTACTATATGTAAGGTAACCAATAACATCTTGGTGAACAGTATTGTTGACTGCCCAAACTGACCAATCTTCAAAGTTCACTTCCATATTAATGTGTCTGAATCTGTTTGCCAAAGGACTTGGCATTCTATAAGTAACACCCCTATCAGTCTCACGATTACCTGCCGCAACCATTTTAACATTCTTAGGTAAATGGTATTGACCAATCCTTTTATTAAGGACTAGTTGGTAAGCCGCCGCCTGTACACTAGGTGGTGCTGAATTAAGTTCATCCAGGAACACAACAATATTGTCATACTCACTAGCCAATTCTTCCGTAGGAAGGTCAGCCGGTGGTGCCCACTCCATTGTGTTAGTTTCTGGATTACGGAACGGATAACCTCTAAGGTCAGTTGGTTCCATTAATGCTAATCGCATGTCAATCATGTATGCATTACCTAATGCACCGTCATCAACAATTTGTTGGATTAGTTCTGATTTTCCTATTCCGGGAGGTCCCCAAAGGAAAATTGGACGTTCTGCCAACATCGCTCTTTCTACGATGTCTCGAGTGTCGCTTGGTCTTACTTGTAATGTTTCCATATTTTACTCCTAAAAAAATACTTTATTTCTTAACCTACAAATACTATTATACGTCTTTATTTCTCAAAGTCAACCTTTTTTTGCACTTCAAACCACAATTTTTGCAAATTTTTCTGTAAAAAACGCAAATCTTCGTGCAATAATGCTGAATTCATCTGAAACATAGCCTTTTCTATGTTCTTTATATACTCAAAATTAAGGTCAACCAATGCTTCACATTTGTCTATTTGGTCGTTGATTTCTTCCATACTGAATTCGCCTACTAGTTCCATATCTTTAGTATCGAAGTCTTTTCTTAATCCTGGTAAAATCTTTTCTGCTAGGTCTGGTTTGTCCATTAGAAGGAACTCTTCAAAATCTTTTCTTTGTTCTGGACTTAATTGACCTACTAAATCGTCCATTACTTCTCTAACAATAATCGCTATTGCTTTAGGATCTGTATCTTCTATTTTTGGTTTCGTGGGAAAAGGAATGACATTATCATTCCCTTCACCATCTGGACCTTTAGTTTCGTCTACCATACTCGTGTATTCACAGTAATCATTTCGCCAAGTTCTGGCTCATAGTCTCTGGTAACATTTGCTATTGTACCATCTTCAAGACGTACTGAAATACCATATCCTAATACAGATTGAACTAGTGTAGGATGTTGACTATATCTTTCTTCAATCCTACATTCATCCGCTTTCGCTCTATGGTCGTAGTTATTACCAATCTTATTACCTATAAGACCACCAATAATTCTTGCGGCGTCATTACCTTTACCACCACCAATTTCATCACCAATAGCAACACCAATAGCAGTACCAATTAAACCTCTAGTAGAACCAAACCCTCTATCTGTGATTTCTTCTAAAAATCCGTTTGAATCTCTTCTATAACAAACTTCTACTTTTTGTGGTAGCCTTTGCATTACTTGTTGGTGTCCATGTATCGGTGATACATTAGTAACTTCACCAAGTTGTTGGAATACTGAATTTGCCCATGCAACTGGTGATAATACAAACAATAACATACTGATTAAAATTAAATTTACATACCTATTCATGTGGTTTTCTCCTATTTAATATAACTATAGTACAGGTATTTGCAACCAAAGTCAACCTTTTTCTGCCAAAAAAAAAGGCAGAAAACTGCCCTTTTTTGTCCATTTGTATAAGAAATGCTATCAACTCTCCTATATGTTAATAATATTTCGGTAAACCTTATACATTTACCGTTACCTTAGCACATATAATTCTCCTTATATGAATTTGGTGCCCTGAGCCAGAATCGAACTGGCACGACCTTTCAGTCGACAGATTTTAAGTCTGTTGTGTCTACCTATTCCACCACCAGGGCTGAAGGGGGATCGCATGGTACTAGTTTTACTTGATTGTTTTCATATAGTAATATAAACAAATCACCCACTTGGCTTTTTATTTGCTCTAATGTAAGTTCGCTGTCAAATGTAATTGTACCATAACTATCAATATTAAATTGGTAGTCTTGAAACGTTACTTTACTCATTATTATATCCTTCTTGTTTGGCCCGCCAGGCAAGACTCGAACTTGCAACCCTCGGCTTAGAAGGCCGATGTTCTATCCTATTGAACTACTAGCGGTTTTATTGGCAGACGAGTAAGGATTCGAACCTCAATCGCAAGGTTTTGGAGACCTGCATGTTACCGTTACACCACTCGCCTAAATGATCCTTTGTTGTTAAAGTCCAAGTATAATAACATCTTAAGGGCATAAGTCAACCTTTTTTTAGTCAAAAAAAAGCACTCCGAAGAGTGCTTTTTAACGTTAATTTATTAACTTCCAGTTAATTATGTATTATAAACATATTCAACAGTTACAGTTACCGCACCACTTGTGGCTACAGCCGCCGTAGAACCATCACTTTGTACTACATCCAATTGTAATGTAGTGCCTGAAGTTAATGTTTCCATGCCTAAGTCAAGTACATAAGTACCTGTTACTGTAGGATCAGCCTGTGAAGCAGTCATGTAAGTTGATTCTGAAGATTCATTATCTGTGATTTTGAATCCATCAACAGAACCACCTGCAAAAGCAGTTGTTACTTTTAATACTGCCTTATTGGCAAAGTAACTTCTACCTGATACACTTGGTATAGCACCAATAGTAAATGTACTTGCTGAACTATTTGCTGTAATAGATGCTCTTACAATACCATCGTCTTGTGCTACTACTTGTGAATCAACGTATGCTTTAACAGATTGCTGTGTTGGAACTAATGTAGCACTATTACTAGCCATGTTGTCTTCATCGACAAATGCTGTAACAGTTATAGCACCATCACTTAAACTTGCATAAGTTATAGTTCCGGCTTTAAGGTTAGCATCAGTTAATGTTAAATCACCTGTACTTGCACCTGTGCCTGAGGTTGTTGCTATTTGTACTTGGTCTGCACTTTCGTCCCAACCAATAAATACGTTATCATCATTTCCTCTTTCAATAACTATACCAGCATCACCACTTGCTGAGCCTGTTCTACCAGTCCCAAGTTCTATCAATTGGTCTTCAATTGTTGTGTTAGTTGCTGAGTTAGTTACAGTTGAACCGTTTACTGTTAAGTCTCCTGACAACACCAAACTAGTCGCCGCAATAGATGTTACTCCACTTAAGGCTCCACTTGTTAATGTTGCTGTTCCGTCTGTTAAAGATCCACCAGTTACAGCACCTGAGGCTGTAATTGCTGTAACACTTGGACTTGCGTCTAAGTTAATTGTTAAAGTATCTGTTGCACTAGCGGCTGTAGTAATGTTAGTACCACCTGCTATGTCAACAGTATCTCCACCTGCTACAGTTTGTGAACCTGAATCACCTGTTAATGTCCATGAAGTAGAAATAGAGGCTGTTGTCGCCGCTGTTATTCTACCCTGTGCATCAATAGTTAGAACTGGTATTGCTGTACTGCCACCATATGAAGCGGCTGTTACTGCCGTATCATCTAGGTTTACAGTTAAAGTATTACTACTTCCTACAGTTGTTATACCTGTTCCACCTGCTATGTCTAATGTCTCTGAGTCTAAATCAATACTTAATGCACCACCTGAATCTCCTTGGAAATCTAAGTCACTTGCAGTAAGTTGAGCATCAACGTATGCTTTTACTGATTGCTGAGTTGGAACTAATGTAGCACTATCAGATGCCATATTATCTTCATCAACAAATGCTGTAACAGTTATTGTTCCGTCACTTAATGAACCCCATTGTACTGTGCCACTTGCTGTGACATTAGTAACGCCTGTTAAAGCACCACTGTTAATACTTGCTGTTCCGTCAGTTAGTGTTCCACCTGTTACTGTTCCACTAGTTGTTAATGCACCAGTTAAACCTGTTAAGGCTCCACCAGTCATTGTTGCTGTTCCATCTGTCAAACTTCCACCTGTAATTGCACCACTAAATGTTGCCGCTACACCACCAGTAATACTACCGTTGTCTAAAGTTGCCGCTCCATCTGTAATTGCACCAGCAGTTGTAAATGCACCTGCTGTCATTGTGCCTGATACTGTAGGAGCATTTACTAACCCAATAGTAATAGCATCGTTTGAAACTGTTGTTTCAATTTCGTTACTAGTACCTGAGAATGTTAATGTTCCACCAGTTGTGAATGTATCGTTTGATCCACTATCAGCCGATAGGGTGAATGAAGAACTAATTCCACTAATCTCTGAATCAACGTATGCTTTAATACTCTGTTGAGTAGCACCTGCTGTTGCAGAGTTAGAGTTCATGTTATCTTCGTCTAAGAATGCTGTAACAGTTGCACCACTGGCACCAGTAAATGATGTTGCCGTGATTGCCGCAGAGTTAATTGCGCCTGTTCTGATTGCACTTTTAGTACCTGTGAATGTGTTTGAACTTTCAGTTGCGTCTGCTATGAAAACAAATTCTGAAGCAGAATCGTCATATCCCATAAAGCCTTTCTTCGCCGCTGAACCGTTATGCCAATTAAATTTAATACCTCTATCTAAGTTATCATCACTTGATATTCCAGGATCTCCTATTTCAAAAATAGGATCATCTACTTGGACTGTTGTACTGTTTACTGTCGTTGTTGTTCCGTTTACTGTTAGTGTTCCTGAAACAACTGCATCACCAGTAATTGTAACTGTAGATGATGTAATATCATCCGAGTTCAATGTACCAGTAACAGTTAAATCTCCACCAATAGTAACATCATCTGGTAAACCAATTTGAATTTGGTTATTCGTAACCGTAGTGTTTATCTCGTTTGAAGTACCTGCAAAAGTTAATGTATCAGTTCCAACTGTAACTGTATCATTACTTCCACTGTCTGCCGCAATAGTTAATGCAGAAGATATAGCCGCTGTTGTCGCCGCTGTTATTCTACCTTTTGCATCTACAGTTATTACTGGAATCGCTGTACTACTACCATAACTTGCCGCACTTACACCTGTACTATCAAGTGTGGTTGTTAATGTAATATTTGTACTACCATTAAATGAAGTAGCCGTTGCATCAACATCACCGTCGATTGTTATAGTCCTACCAGTTGCTAAAACTGTAGCCGTATCCGCATTACCTGTTACATCACCTGTAACGTCACCAGTAATTGTACCTGATGCGTTAATAGTTGTAAATGTACCAGCCGCCGCTGAATTACCACCAATGACTGCGCCGTCAATGGCTCCACCGTCAATGTTTACTGAGTTAGCCGCCTGTGTAGCGATTGTACCTAAACCAAGAGTTGTTCTACCCGCCGCCGCATCCGCGTCGTCGATAATACTTCTACCAAATGCCGAAATGCTGGAAGCCGCAAAAGTGTTCGCGCCACTGGTATAGATGATGTTGTCTTGTGCAACTGAAGTTAAACCGGTACCACCTTTAGTGGTTGCTATTGCTGTACCACTCCAAGTACCTGCCTGTACTGTTGCAAATTCTACATCCTCTAAAGCAGATCCACTGTCCTTGAATTGGAATTTGTTATTGGAACCATCGTAAACTACGAAGCCTCCACTCTTTCCGTACTGGACATCCGCGGCTACACCTTTGATTCCAAAGTTTTTAATATTCGCCATCTTGTTACTCCTTAAGGATTTCTATCTATATAGATGTACAAGAACGTACATTCGTGTACGCATTATACTTGTATATTTATCGGATCTGTGGATTAAACGTAGGTTACACTAACAGTAACAGCACCTAGTGTAGCACTATTATGTGTGAACTTACAACGTACATTTAAGTCATTGGTTTGACTTGCTGGGTAAACATAATCTGGATTTGCTGTATATGTTCCTGATGATGATAGGTCACTCATGTCACCTGTCATGTATGCATCTATATCTGTTTGGTCACCAACATCAATTGTTGGAGCACTACCTGAGTAATTAGTTACTGGTGTTGTAACCTTAACACTTACTTCAACTATTCTGGAACCTGGAGAAACATTACCAAGTGTTACAGTTTCAACTCCACCAAAGCCTGAACCTGGTGTATCAAAGTCAACTGTTAATGTTTGTGCATCTGTATTAGCACTATCTTGGTTACTTAACTCGCCCCAAGCACTTCCATCATATATGTATAAACCCCATTCACCATCTCCAGCATCTGTGACATAAGCAAGGTCTCCTGCTTGTGGACTTAATGCATCTCTGGCTGTAATGTTTGCTACAATAGTTGTGCCTGATGACTTCATACCATGTTCAATATAAAGTCCTAGTGGGAATTGTCCATTGTGTGTACTTGTTATACCAAAGTCTGTGCTAGGTGTTCCTGTCTTATCTTCTAAGTCAATTGGTCCACCATCTGCTCTAGTAAGTTTTAAATACTTTCCTGTACTTGCATTTACACTTAAAGGTAATCCAGTTACACTGGCATCACCGGCAAATGGAACATTAGAATTGGAGTCATTGGTTACATTGGTAATAGTAATTGCATTACCATTTGATTCTGTAAGTCTTATTCTACCATCACCCAATATTTCTGTAGTAACATTAGGAATACTTAATGCATCAATAGTATCTTTTATATCTGTATTGTTTGCAATACCGGCTCCATATTGTGCATTACCACTTGGACTTGAAACAACATTAGCAAGGAATGTTCCACTGCCTGTTGTTATGTTTCCACTGAAAGGTGTATAACCACCTAATAATCCATAACTGTAATCACTAGTATCTGATGTACTAGTTGTGGGTACAGCGGCTTCACTGGCTGTTACAGACGTATTTGCTGTGCCATTTATGTCTGTTACTGCATTTGCTATGCTTGTTCCTGTACTTAATGTTACATTTGTACTATTAATTTCTAATACATTGTTCACAGTAGTTGTAGCACCTGCTACGTTACCTGTTGCTGTACTGGCAATAGCATCTTTTAATTTTAAAAATAATATTTTACCAGTATCTGTAGTTGTTAAATCACCGTCTGTATCTGCATACAAAAAGTCTCCAGCATTACCTGGTAATGCAGGATTAAAATCTATAATTTGGTTTTGTGGTTTAATTTTAAATTGGTTAGGTCCTGGTCCTAAATAACTTACTACTCCAATTGTTCTGCTTATTGTACTAGCATTTGCTTTAACTAATGCACCTGCACTAGTTATTGCTACTACATCTCCTTTAGTAAAACTATGTGCGTCTTTTGTAAATCTAAAATGTTCTGCTGGATTTAAGTATTCGAATCTACTTACAATGTTTGGATAAAAATCTGTACTAACTAAACTTGCTGGCAAAGGATCTATCATTGGTCTGCCTTCACCGTTTAATGAAAATAAAACTCCTGTTCCTGGAACTGCAAATATTGGTGAACCTGAACTACTTCTAAATGCATTATATCTATCTACATCTTCTGCTACACATGTAACACTTGTAGAACTTTTACTTGTAACACTTACTATCTGCAAACATTTTCCGTCCTGTGAACCTGATATCCAATCACCAACACTAACATCCATGCCATTATATTTTCTGGTTTCTCTTGTTTTATGAGAACCATGTGCGTATTCTGTTACTGTAAAAGTAATTGTATATTGATAAGGTTTTGCTGAACCGCCGCCACTCCACCAAGGATCACCTTCCCCATCATTATGAGTCCAGTTTTTATATCCTGTTGCTGAAGTAAAAGATATCTGAAGTACCTTTGCTGGTTTGTAAACATCTAATGTGGAATCAGCAGTTTTGTTAAAAATAGTATCAGCCATTTATTAAGACCCCATCGAGAAGTAAACCCAGGCATGAGTTGTTTGTCCAAAACCACTACTTGAACCTGTCTCACTTCTTGTTAATGATAGTGTTATATTAGAACTTCCTAATGTTCCGTGTGGTGAACCACTACCGTCTAATTTTAAAGTAGTATTGTTTACACTTGCACTTTGCCCTTTGATTAAATACTCCGATGTGGACTGACTGTAGCCATATGCTGTTATGCCTACTGGAGGGAAATTATAGTTGCCTCCGAAGTCTACTATGACTTCACAACTGTTTGATGCCGCATTATTAATAGTAACATTTCCTATGTTAGTACTCTTATCACTAACGCCGCCTGTTCCTTGTGTTGTGTCTATTGCTCCTGCAGAAGTATAATATAATTTAAAGTATTCATATGATGAACTTCCGCCACCGCCGCCTGATATATTTACATTAGCGGCACTTGTTATTCTACCTTGTGCATCTATTGTAATTTGGGCACTCTTTGTAGCACTACCATATACACCTGCTGTAACGGCTGTATCTGCCAAATTAACTGTAGCATCGCCTGTTGTTGCACCACCACTTAATCCTGTTCCTGCAACAACACTTGTAATGTCTCCTGAACCGCCACCTGATTGTGCCACCCAGGCATAATCACTTCCGTTCCAACTTAATACATGTCCGCTTGTTGGGCCACTTTGGTTTAAATGTGTATCAACATCTGCTGTTGAAAAACTACTGCCAAGTATTGATGTTAAATCAACATTACCTGTTTGTCCTGTTAAACTAATTACGTTACCACTAATTGTTAAATCTTGACTATCTGTTTCACTTGTTAAGTATGAACTTAAATCTGGTGGAGTAAATGTAAATACACCAGTACCACTATTGTATGCTAAACTACCACTGCCACTTGCACTTGCTGTTGAAACACTTACATCATTAAGTCCGGCACCTTGAGCACCTGTGGCTCCTGTTGAACCTGTTGGTCCTTTAATGTTGCCCATGTCTTGTGTTGAACTGTTTGAATAGTTAAGTACTAAATTAGCACCACCAACTAAACTTACACTTGTTATACCAACACCAGCGGCTCCATCTGATCCATCAGCACCAGCGGCTCCAGTTGGTCCTACTACACTACCTGTTACATTAATTGTACTAGTGTCACTCATTGTTAGTACTAGTGTACTACCGCTTATTGCACCTGATGAAATACTTGTTCCGTTTGTACCAGCATTACCCTGTGGTCCTTGAGGTCCTGTTGCACCTAGTCCACTTAAATCTAATGTAGTGCCATCGTATGTTAGGTCACTACCACTTAATGCTATAGTAGGTCTGCTTTGTATATCTGAATGATTACCAGTAAATGCAACTGTTGACAGTTGAGTATTACTATTGTTTAAAGCATTGGCAACCTCAGCCAAACTATCTAAGTTGACGTTTGCTCCGCCTTTTAATAATGTAACTTGATTATCAACGTATGCTACTACATTTGTATTTGCAGTATTAACGTATGTCTGCATATTCGTATTAGCAGTATCAACGTATGTTACTACATTAGTATTTGCAGTAGTTATATCAGAATCTTGTGCATAATTATTTGTAGTTAAATATGTAGCAACATTACTGTCACCATAATTACCCGCCACGTTTGCCAGTGCGTTTGTTATATCTGCATTTCCTGATTGTCCTGTAAGACTAATTACATTACCTGATATTGTTAAGTCTTGAGCCGCCAATGCACTTAAATCAATTGTATTACCACTTGAAATAGTTAATTCACTAGTGCCTGAATTCCAACTTAAACTTTGTGTTGAACCTCCAGTTTGGTTTGTGAAACTAAATCCACCTGAGCCATCTGTTTTAAGTACTTGGTTAGCAGTACCATCTGTTATTACTAAATCTGTTAAACTTAAAGTATCAAATTCAACAGCATTTGCACTTGAATTTACTTTAAGATATTTTCCGGCGGCACTTGTAAAGTTAGCAGGAGTATCTGATAGTCCAGCAAAAGTACTGCTACCACCTCCCCCGCCTGATTGTGCCACCCAAGCATAGTCTGAACCATTCCAACTTAATACATATCCTGATGTAGGATTACTTTGGTTAAGGTGTGTATCAACATTTGTGTTAGTATAATTACCTGCTACTAATAATGCTGTTAAATCAACATTACCAGTTTGTCCTGTTAAACTTATTACATTACCTGATATTGTTAAGTCTTGGCTGTCTGTATCACCGGCTGTTATTGCGGCATCAACTTCTGCTTTTGTATAACTGTCTGCTACTAATCTGTAACTAGAAGCAGGTAAAGAGTTGAAGTTAGTGGCATTTACTGCCCCATCTGCCATACCTCTAAAGTATGTACTGAATACTTCATTGTATTTGTTTGTGCTATTACCTAAGTCATATGTATTATTCAATGCTGGAGCATTGGAGGCTGTTGTAACCATTGCCTGTGCCACGTGGGCATTAAAATCTGTTCTATCTGTTTTACCAGTTATATCTGTTCTATTAACCCAACTTAATGCGTTTGAACCATCTGTTTGTAATACTTGTCCAGCAGTACCATCTGCTGTTGGCATAACCATGCCACCAAATGTTAAGTTTGTTGTAACTAAATTATTACTTGTTACTAAACCATTTGCTACTGTTACATTATTACCTGCACCAATAAAACTAAATGTTGTGCCATCGAATGTTAAACTGTCTGAGCCATTTAATACATTACCATTAGTATCTGCAACAACTATTGTGTTTGCATTTGCTGAACCTAATGATGTTGTACCTGTACCAACTACTGCATCAATAGTAATAACATTATTATTCAATGCTATAGTGGCATTTGATCCTGCTTGTAGTTTATAAAATTCTAAATATTGACTATCGTTTTGTTTGTATAACCCAACTCCATAAGTACCTACGTTTCTTCCTAGTCCAGTTACACTGGCATTGGCACTTACAGCCGCCGTTTCATTCTTAAAAGAACCTGTCGCGGCATCATATACAAGTATCTGATTGTCTGTGATACTATCTAAGTTAAATGTTATACTGTCGTTCGATCCAATTGGCATACGTCATTCCTGCTAGTTTATAGCAGTATTTATCACTTTTGGAAGTTTTTTGGTGTTATGCAGACAGTCGGACGTAAGCGATACTACCATAATCACTATTATAAGTAGTTCCGTCACCTAAGTGAGAACGGTCCATCTTCACTCTTAAGTAAGTAAAGTTGCCTTGAATGTTATATGCTTCTGTTCCTGTGAAGCCATCTGTACCACTTGTTGGGAAGTTTTTATAACCTCCAGCCGCTACTGAAGTACCGCCTGGTATTTGTATAGCAAACCAATCTGTTTCTGCAGGTGTTAGAGCCAATGTTGCTTGTATTGTCATTCTACCTTTAAAAGCGGCATACTGTACTGCAATGGTGTGCATACCATCTGAGTAGCCGTAATAACTGTCGCCTTCTACTTTATCAGTAGTAAGATTCATGTTAGTTCCTGTGGAACTTTGTACTAAAATTGATTTTCTATTAATGGTCATACTTGTATTTATCGCTTTTTATAGATTTTCAACGACTATAACATGTACAATATTTTGAATGACATCACCTTTCTGAAGTTTCATAAAAAATTGTACATCTTCTATGTCCTTTTTATTTAAGTAAGTTAGTCTATTATTTGTTTTACTATCAGCAACACTCATTACATTATCACCTAAATCATCAAAATATTTTTGCCATTTGTTACGTCCGTAACCTTGATGTGATAATGAAATATTACTTGCACCAAATATATCTGCTGTATGTGGATAGTCCCATACTATTTTAGTATCAAACTTATCAAAGAATAACTTGTTTCTTATTTCGTGTAGTTCTAAACCCCATTTGCTTGTTGAATTTACTTTAGTTAATGCATCACAATGTTTTTTACTTATAGGACCCATAACTAAATCTACTTCTTCTTCAAAAATGTACATAAACTCTTGGAATGCATCTAGTGTTTTAAAGTACACATGCCTTGTGTAATTAAAAACTATCTTCATATGTTTACTATGGAAGTCATCATGCACATATCTAACAATAGCCGCAGATGAATCTATGTCATAGTTAATACTATTATGCTTTAGTCTAACTTTATATGGGTATTTGTTGTAGTAGACTTTATCAGAGCCTTTTATTTCAACTTTATACTTCTTTCGGTTGATTGGTCTCAATGTTTATCTCTCCATCTACTAATTTAACAGTAACTTCAAGATTTTTCATATCCTCAAAAAGTATTTTCTTACTTAATGGTTTCTTGAGTTCATTTTCAAATAATCTTTTCAAAGGTCTTGCTCCCATACTAGGCTCATATCCTTCTCTTACAAAATAGTCTGTTGCATCTTTATCTAGTTTGATTTCAATGTTTTTGTCTTTCAACTGTACATTAATTTCATCTTCTAAACGTTTTACAATCTTTTCAACTACTTTAGTATCAAGTTTATTAAATCTAATTACTGAATCTATTCTATTTCTAAACTCTGGTGTAAAGAAACTTTTAACTGCTTTAACATCTGTATCAGTTTTAGTATTTTTACCAAAACCAATTTTAAGTTTTTCAGCATCAGCGGCACCTAAGTTACTAGTCATTAGCAATACAACATTAGTGAAGTCTGTTGTTTTACCTGTAGCACCTGTAAGTCTACCATCGTCCATTACTTGTAGCAATACTTGTAATACTTCTGGTGCGGCTTTCTCAACTTCATCTAATAGTAATACACAATTTGGATTATCTTCTACTGATGAAAGTAATTGTCCTTGCCCCATTTTACCTTCAGCATGTCCTACATATCCTGGAGGTGCACCAATTAATTTACTAACACTATGTCTTTCTTGATACTCTGACATATCAAAACGTATTAGTTTACTTTCTAATTGTTCTGCTAATTGTTTTGCTGTTTCTGTTTTACCTGTACCAGTTGGTCCTACTAATAAGAAAGAACCAATTGGTTTGTTTTCTTCTCGCAATCCACTTTTACTTACAAGGATTGCTTCTACTATTTGGTCAACTGCTTCGTCTTGTCCAAATACTTTTGTTTTGATTCGTTTGTCTAAACTCTTATAACCTTCTGTGCTGTCAACATCTATAACATCTTTACCTATGTTGCTTAACTTACTAATAACAGTTAATACATCATCTTGTAATACTTCTGTTTCGCCTCTTAATTTAGTTCTAGCACCTGCAGAGTCTATAATGTCAACTGCTTTATCAGGGAAGAATTTATTTTTAATATATCTATCTGCCAAGTCCACAGCCTTCTCTACCATTTCATCTGTGTATGTTACTTTATGGAATTCTTCAAAGTATGGCTTTAGTCCTATAGCAATTTTAATTGTATCTTCTAAACTTGTAGGTTCAATATCAACACGTTGGAATCTACGCATTAATGCTCTATCTTTTTCAAAGTGTGTACTATATTCATCACTTGTAGTAGCACCCATTGTTAATAGTTTACCTCTGCCTAATATAGGTTTTAATAAGTTAGCAATATCAACATTACTACTACCTGCACTACCGGCACCCATTATCATATGTATTTCATCTATAAACAATATAACGTTTTTGTTTTTCTCAAGGTTATCTAAAACAATTTTAATACGTTCTTCAAAGTCACCTCTATATCTAGTACCAGCAAGTAAGGCACCAATGTCTAAACTGAATACTGTTTTCTCTTTTAATGCATTTGGTACTTGCCCTTCTACTATTTTTAATGCAAGTCCTTCTGCTATTGCAGTTTTACCTACACCAGGCTCACCAATTAGTAATGGATTATTCTTTTTACGTCTTGCTAAGATATGAACAACATCATCTAGTTCATCCATTCTACCTATAAGAGGATCAATCTCATTAATAGAAGCACGTTCATTTAAGTTTATTAAAAATTCTTCTGCATCTTTCATAGCAGATTGTGTGTTCTGATATTTTGTTAAATGCTCTATGATTTTTAATCTGTGTACTCCATTTAACTCTAACAAATATTTTGCATGTGTATTCTCTTCTGATAGTATGCTTACTAACAAGTCTACTGGATTTACATTATCCCTAGCACTAAAAATAACCTGTGCAAATGCACGTTGCAATACACGTTCAATACTTACAGTTTTCTTTGGTTTTCCATCGTAAGGAGTTTCTCCTTTTAAACCATTATACTCACTATCGTTTAAATAATCTTCAAGGTCATCTTTTGCAACTTCCCAATCACAATCTATTAGTTCTAAAATCTCCATAACTTCTTCATCTTCTAACAAACAAAATGTTAAATGTTCTAAAGTTACATACTCGTGACTATTATCTGATGCATAAGTTACTGCACATCCAATGACGTTATCTATGTTTCCGCTCATACTACTATTTACAACTCCTCGTCAATAAAATTAGATAATTTTCGTATCTGTTCATCTGTTAAATTTGGTGTAGTTACATCTACAATTACAAATAGGTTTCCTGTGTGCCCGTTTTGGGGGTTTGGCATGCCTAATCCTTGCATTTTTAATCTACTTTGTGGTGCCGTTAATTTTGGAATCTTTACTTCAAACTGTTTGTCATCTAAGTGTCTAAATTTAACAACTGACCCTTTAATTGCATCTAAATAATCTACTTGTACTCTAATATATAAATTATTACCATCTACGTCCCATTCAGGTGAACGATGAACATGCAGTCTAGCAATTAAATCTCCTGCTGGTAAATTTGGATCTTGTAAAGGTCCTTTACCATTCATCATAAATTTAGTGCCGTTTTGGGTTCCTGCTGGAATAGTTAATTTATATGTAGCATAGCCTGTGTTAATCATTTTCTCACAGCCTCTATATACTTCTGTTAAGTCTACATGTACATCACATACTGCATCAGGATTTCTAGTTGGTTTTCTTCTTTGTTGTCTAAAGCCTCCGCCAAATACTTCACTAAATATATCCCCAAAAGGACTGCCTTGCCCAAAAGGATCTCCTCCTTGGAAACTTTCAAATGGATTTGGATTATCGTATGCTTCTCTTTTTTGTGGGTCGCTTAATATTTCGTATGCTTGATTTATTTCTTTGAACCTTTCTGCATCGCCACCTTTGTCAGGGTGATGTTTACCCGCAAGTTTACGAAAGGCTGTTTTAATTTCCTTTGCATCTGCTTGGGGAGATACCCCTAATGTTTGATAATGGCTCATGACTTAATTATACACACTTGTATTAAGAAAGTCAAGATAAAACTATGATAGGTCTTCTACTAATTTCACTATATCTGGAACAGTAAAAATATTGTCTGAATCTTCGTCTGCTATCTCTATATCAAACTCTGTTTCTAACGCAATTACTACTTCTATACTATCTAAACTATCAAAGTTTAAATCGTCAAATAAGTGTGAATCTGAATTGATTTTATCCTTAGGAATTTGACATTCTTCGTGTATTACTTGAATGACTCGTTCTTCTATGGTTTTCATACTGCTAGTCCTTATCCTTTCCTCCCAAACTAGGGATTAAGGATTTAATATTGAATGCACTCTTTGTTTCTTCTAAGTCTGGTGCTGTTGATGTCACTGGTTCATTGTCTGCTTCGGCGGCATCTTTTTGATTCTCTTGTCTTTCTTTGTTTTCTTCTAGCCAACCATCAACTCCTTTTGGAGCAGTTGCTTCTCTATAATAATATATTATGTCTTTTTGTTGACCTATGTATCGTTTAATTTCTTGTAAGTTAGCAGACATTTTTTCATATCCTACTGGAGTTATTGCAAATATAACAAAATCTCCATCTAACATTAGTTCTACTTCTGCTATTTTTTGTTGTAAGTTACCACATACTTGTATTACACCATTACCATCTTCTAAGTGTGGTAATTCAATACGATTGTTTTCAGCATCTCTTTGAACTCTTCTAGCAGTTGTGCCATCTTCTTTAGTGTATTCTTCATACGCAAATCTTTCTGTAGTATAATACCACTTGCCTTGTGATAAAGTCTTTTTACCTGTTGCAGGTTTACATGGTGTGTTAGTAATAACTTTCCATTCTACATCATTTAATTGTATTTCTGGTGGTAAAGGTGGAGCATATATTTCCACTTCAACAGTTTCTGTGATTACTTTGACTGGAGGTAATGGAGTATAGCCTCCTCTAGATGCACATGCAGTCATGAAAACTGTTAGTGCAATTATTCCGAATGTCTGTAATGTTCTTTTGTTTAAAATATCCATTGTAATAATAGTGTCAGGACTACTCCTTTAAAGAATGCAATCCATAGTGTAGTGTATTCGTCGAGATTAAATTTAATCATAATCTCATCAATCATGTCTTCGTGCCAACTTCTAAATTTATTCCAATATTTAATCATCTTTTCTCTCAACTTCATTTAGTTCTGAAATTTCTTTACTGTCTTCTTCAACTGCTCTAAAAACTTCAGCAGTCTTATTGTTTGCCCTATCTTCAATCATACCAGGTCTTAATCTGGATAGTTTTGTGAAGTTATGGTCTTTAAAAATCTGTTGTGCCTCTTTGGCTTGTTTTTCCCATTCGTTCGCTTTAACAGTAAGGTCACCTATTTGTGCTATTTGTCTACTGTTACTTTCTTCTAAACTTGCAATAGTCTTCTCATTAATCTCTGCCGCACCTTGTAATGCAACATTATGTTGATTAAGAGTATTAATCTGTATTTGTTGTTCTTCTACTTGTTTTGTTAACCCGCCAACAATAAAACTGTGGGCTCCATAGGCAAACAGTAGTGCTATTCCAACAAACGGTAATGAACGTATAAAACTTAACATGGTTTCGCAATCAACACTTGGTCAGTAGTAGGATTATGAAAAACTATATGTTTGCTGATAGGTATAATGTTTAAATCTCCCCTCATGCTTTCTAAAGTTTTTACTAAAGTTTTATCCCAATCGTAATCTATTGCCGCTTCGGATATTCCTGCTTCTTCTAGTGTTACCTTTCCTTCTCCAAATTGTATGAATTCTAACTGTACGTTGTACTTATAGTCTTTTAACGTCAGTATATCATTTTCTAGGACAGCATCACTAACATTTGTATGGTTAATAATAAAGTCCTCAATTTCAGTTAATCTATCTTTTTCTATTTGTTCTTCGTATTGTTCTTTTGTTTGGTAAGTTTCAGGTGATTGCTTAATAATCGTTTCAAGCATTGGATCATCTATAGCAATTTCTGAATCTGAAAGTAATGCTTTAACTTGCCAATCAAGTTTACCACTTACATTAACAATATCTTGTACAAGGTTTCTTAAACCTTCTACTAAACCTTCTTTTCTATCTGCTTCTACAAACACCATATAAAGATTATCTTCATTTGGGTTTGGTGTAACTTCTACATCTCTATGTTCGTGTACACTTTTAGCAATAAATCTTGCTAGGTCATCTCCTGCCGCTTGTTCTGTGACATAGAAACCTATAACTGCAATATCTTCTTTCTCACCAGTCTTTGGCTCAAACTCATCTACACTAATTCTCTCTACGACAACACCTTCTAAGTCACCGTGTTTTAAATTTTCATTTATCATATTAAAGGTTCCTCCATTGGTGCTGTTGCCATATTAGGGTCTGGGTTTACGTTAGGTTGTTCTAATGATTGGTCTTGGGCACTTGCCATAGCCTCCATATCAACATAACTATCTTCAGCCGCTTCTATTTGTTCTCTACTAAATTCATCTACATACCTTCTAGGCATTTTGATTTCTACTATCCAAATAGGATTGTCTTGTTTTTTAGCAATTCTACGAGGAGTATTACCTCTTTGAACAACTTCTGTATCTTCAATGCTTTTAACACGTCTTGATGTTACTAATGTATCTTTGTACATTTTTGCTTCACAGTCATTCTCTTTTAAACGTAATAAGCCTTCTGGATCTGGCATATCTTTATGCTTATACATTAGGGCAACTTCTACAAAGTATCTACCTAATTTAGGGCCGCCAATGATTTCACCTTTGTCCCAATTCTTATAAGCATACAAATCAAAACTATCTACTACACCTTCAAACTCTAAAAGCATGTCCAAAAGTGTGTTAGTGTCTGATATTTTCTTTACGTTATCGTTGATGATTTTAATTGTTTGCATATTATAATTTCCTAATTACAACTATTTATCTAATTTAGAAAGTCTTGACCCGTTTTTTAAAACAGGTGTTTATGGGTTTAAACCCTATACTAAATATTTTATGTATTATGATAATCAACCATACAAAAAGTTGGAGACAAACATACAAATTACCATACACCGTGATGATTAACTTCATGCACGGTTTTTTTATGGCTCAAAGGAGGCTAACATGTCCAGAAGAAAACGTAAAGAACGTCAATTTAAAACAAGATTTAAGGAGAATACACATTTGAAGATAATTTCAGGAGGTCAAGTCGAGACAATAACACGGCAAAAAACAGTAAACATAATTCCAAGAAACTTTAAACAAGACGACTTATTAGGATTACTATCGAATCCAAACAAACCCATAGTATTTGCAACAGGTCCTGCAGGAACAGGTAAAACCATGGTGAGTACATTATTTGCAATTAAGCAATTTAAAGAAGGTAAGATAGATAAAATAGTAATAACGAGACCAGCAGTAAGTGTTGATGAACAACATGGATTCTTACCTGGTACACTAATAGAAAAAATGGCTCCATGGACGAGACCCATAATGGATGTATTCGAAGAATACTATCACCCAAAGGAAATAGAATACCTTGTAGAAGAAAACAAGATTGAAATTGCACCCTTGGCATATATGAGAGGTAGAACATTTAAAAATGCAATCATACTTGCAGATGAAATGCAAAATGCTACCCAAGAACAAATGAAAATGTTATTAACTAGAATAGGAGATAACAGTAAACTAATTGTAAACGGAGATTTAGCACAACACGATAGAGGTTATGCAGATAATGGTCTATTAAATTTCCTACAAAGACTAAAGCAAGATGTATCTGAAATGATGGGACTAATTGAATTTGGTAACAAAGAAATTGAAAGACACCCTGCTGTAAGTGAAGTCCTTAGGATTTACCGATCCTAACTGTTAGTTCATCTAACACGTTCTGACATAGTTGACCGAATTGGTCGTCTTGTATATCATATAAGTCTCTCATTCGGTCGACAGCACTCTGTACTGCTCTCAAAGGATCTGGATTACCACCCTTCACATGTTTCCAGACAAACCCACCTGGTACAAACTCTGCTTCTTTTAATATATCGTTAACCACGGTGATTAAGTATTGATGCCATATAATGAGCACCGCCCCCTTGGTCAATTAATGGAGTAATATCCATATCTAAACTTTTAACTGCTTCTTGTATTTGAGAAGTATTATAATCTACTGTAAGTATTCTTCCAGGTCTTCTAAGTAATCCACTCATTTCATAGAATGCTCTATTCAATAATTTTTGATAAGCATTATCTTCCATGTCTCCTGCATGTGGTACTATATAAGGTAATGTACAAAAAATAAGTTCTGTTCTGTGTCTTAAATCGTCCCAACCCACAGTATCTAATACATTATGTTCTAAAGTTATGTCTTTATAGTCTTCATATAACTTTGGATCTGCTTGGTAAATTTGCTGTTTCCAGTCCTCAATAATTGTAACTTTTTTACCTTCTTCTAAATATTTTTTTGCAAGGGCTCCGTTGCCTCTGCCAAACTCGACCAATGTGATTTCTTCACAATCCTTCATATAGATGTCTAAAACGTCGATTACACCCTGGTCGTAACTTTCAATTAGCATAGTTTAATCCTCATTAATAACTATATTTAACTTATCTACTCGCTTAACTTTGCTAGAACTGAATTAAATAATATTGCGACTTTTAACATAAAGTCGTTTTAAGGGAGAATAAATGGATATACTGAAAAAAATTAGCGATTGGGCTAACAGTTTGACACAAACAGGTTTATCCTTACTTGCACTAGGAGTAGTACTGGAAGTATTATTCAACGGAGTCGGAATTCCATTCTGGCCCGACATTAGTGTAGTCGGAAATATTATGGGCATACTTAAAGGACTATCCGCAGAAGGATTGCTTGGTCTAGTAGGTGCGTTCGTATTATATCATCTCTTTACCCGTAAGTAGGTGAAGTAGATAACAGTTTGAGAGGGTCTTCGGACCCTTTCATTTTACAAGAAACTACAACACAGACTTCCTTAAACTGATAATTAAATGCTTATGGGGAAATTATGGCAAAACATAAACGCAAGGTTAGTGCCTTCAAAACTTTTACTTGGAGGATAGTTGCCTCCACGGATACGTTTTTGATTGGCTGGCTAATATCAGGATCGCCCACAATTGGTATGAGTATTGCTAGTATAGAAATTGTTACTAAATTAGTATTGTATTACTGGCATGAACGTATTTGGGAAAATCACGCAAAAAGAGTTTAACTTAATATTTCATCAAATATTGATTGGAAATCCTGTGCTGTAAAAGGCACAGGGTGACTAATATAAGAACTGTCCTGTACTGCCTGTGCTATAAATCTATCTTCATGTTGGTCAATATATCTGGACATTAAATTCCATTCCAATATAAAATGTTTGTAAACTTCTAATACTGTTTCTAAATCAACATGCTCATACACATCTGGAACTTTTTCAATAGTTTTAGATATTACAAATGGAGCAAATAATGTATTAAGTTCTCCATGTGATAAGTCTGTGTTATTTGCAATAGCATAAGTTATTGTATGAATATGTCCTAATCCACAATCCATTGCTTTACTACCTAACAATCCAGCAATAGCCATATCCTCACGCCATTGATAATCTATATGTCCATGAGGTAAATGCTTTAATGCTAACTTTATACCATATAATGCACTTCCTTCTGCTATAGGGTTCCTTAGACTGCTTACGGCACCTTCTAAGCAATGAGTTAAGGCATCAAGTGCCACGACCTTACTTATTTTTTCTGGTAGTGTAAGTGCTAATGTAGGGTCTACTATAATAACATCTGGTTGAACTCCTTTTTCATATACACTTTTCTT
>Ga0115011_10000388_pt1 | contig 37019 bp, 31 predicted proteins | sample TroAtlMetagenome_2_FD_88705 | JGI IMG/M metagenome (GOLD analysis project Ga0115011, IMG submission 88705) | Marine eukaryotic phytoplankton communities from Atlantic Ocean - Tropical Atlantic ANT8 Metagenome | ecosystem: Environmental > Aquatic > Marine > Oceanic | place: Tropical Atlantic... | reverse complement strand
ATGTCATGATAAGCAATTTGATCGGCTAAATTATTAGAAGAATTTCTATCTCCTTGTAAGTTAGTTATTTTGGCCCTAAAAGTGCTGACTCCTGATTGTTGGAGAATGATATCAGTTGTGTCAAAATTCAAACTGAACGTTTGTGTGGCTCCAACCTGTAATGATGAAATTGGAGTATTTCCTATGATTTGTTCTTGAGGACCTTCAATTAAGAATAATTCTATGTCCCCTCCCTGGACATAATCTTCTACTCCTCTGTTCATTATCTCTACTTCAAGCTCCAGAACATCTCCCGAGATAAATCCTGGATTTCCATTTAAATTCATAATAGAAAGTTCACTTATTCCTATGTCTACTAATGGCCCCATGTCGAGATCTATTGCTGAATATATGTTGTTGTATGATTCATGGGGGCCATCCATTAATGCAAACACAGGCCAAAAATTCTCCCAACTAGTTTTGCCCGAAGTTCCCCTGACAACGCTTAGAGACTCATTCCAAATAGTCTCAACTGGAATTCCTTGAGATAAATTGAGATTTACAAATCCGTCACTGTCGTCATTAAGAAGCCATGATCTCCAATTATGGTGTGGCTTGACATTGTTGTCATAAGAATCAGCGCCAATTTTCTCAGTTACTGCTCCATAGATATATACCTCAATTGAGGATAATGAACCAATATACGTAGATGTTAAAGTAACTGTTACAATTTCTGATGTTGAATTTAGACTCATAGATAATTCTAGAGAGAAATCATTGGACTGGGCACTCATACAGCCGCCATTAGAAAATTCGGAATCGTAATTATTATTCCCTAATGAGCCGATTAACATACATGGCGAAGATTGACCATCTCCAAAAGAGAATGTTGGATAACCATCTGAAGCTGCCATTATATGGTCGATTCTGTCGATTGGAAAATCGTCTGGCCAACCTTGATTAGACTCAAAAAAGGATACAAATGTAAATTCTTCTGGATTGGATGCCTTCAAATTTGATAATGAAGGAGACGCACTACTCATACAAGGCCCACACCAGTGAGCTCCTACATATTCTCCAAAAACAGTATGCCCGGGACTTGTTGCATACATAGGCATTTCAATCTGTGATAGTTCAATCCTATCTTTACGTTCATCATATCCAGATATATTCGAAAATGGCATGGATATTAGCATTAGTACAATCCATACTGAAGGGTTAAATGCAAGTCTAAATATAGGATGCATCAATTTTTGAGAATGGGTACTGTGTATAATTATAGTGGGTAATCACTATCATAAATTAAATAATTGGATAGAGAAGGGTTTTGTAACAAATTCTGTCTCATAAGATATATGGAATCTATCGGGGAGTGGTTGGCTCTAAGGGAAGATGATGGTAGAGCATACGTTCTGCAAAGAACTCCTGGAGAGGTGAAAATAAAGGGCCTAGGTAGATTTGACCCCTTTGAATTACTGAAAGGATTTCAAATTGGGGATCGAATAAAGATTGGTCATAAATCTCTATCTATAGTCAAACCTTCTATTACTGAAGCTAGAAGGAACATGTCTAGAAGAGCTCAAGTAATTGGGATTAAAGATTCGGGCTTTCTTATTTCGTGGATGGGTATTGGAGTGGGCTCTAAAGTCTTGGAAGGCGGCCATGGCTCAGCAGGACTTGCTATGAATTTGGCGAGTGTCCTAGGGAACTCGGGGACTCTTATTTCGGTTGAAACAAGACCAGAACATGCCGAAGTTGGAATAAAAAATATGGAACGTTTAAAAGAAATTCTGACTGAATTTCCTAATTGGATATTCCACCATGGAGATTTATATGAAATTGGGGAATTAGTGAAAGGGTCTTGTGGGGAGTTAGATTCAATAATTATTGATATCGCCGAACCTTGGACGGTTTTGGATGAAATAATTCCATTACTAAGAATAGGGGGGAAAATTGCATGCTACTGCCCGACTACTTCACAACTTGAAAAATCATGGATTAAATTGGATGAACTAGGGCTATCGATAGAATGGTCTGGAGAAATGATTGAAAGAAGATGGTCAATTGCTAGTAAAGGAGGGGTGAGGCCTAGTAATAACCCAATTGGGCATACGGCTTTCATACTAATTGCTACTAAGATTGCTTTGCATGAAGAGGAGTAATCTTTCATAACCCAATCCTGATTCGAAGGGGCATGAGAGATAGTAGCGAGTGGAAAAGTACGTCATATCGGACTCACACAATAGGTCAAATAATTAGTAACGGAGAGAGTCTTATTGATAGTGAAGTAACAATTTCGGGATATGCGGAGTCCATTAGAGGTAGAGGGGCAATATGTTTCTTGATGTTGAGAGATGGGACCGGAAAGATACAAGCATTCCTGAAAAGAGATAATATGGATGAAGGAATTTTTGATGATATTCAATCTACATCTAGAGAGTCAACAGTTAGCCTTACAGGAGTAGTTGCTAAAAAGAGGCCGCCAAAAATAGCTGAAGGAGCTCCAATACCCGATCCAGAATTTGAAATTAGTATTACGTCTGGTAGAATTTTAGCCGTAGCAATGGCTCCTTTACCAGTCGGAGTTACGGACGAAGTGAATGTAGGACTTGACATACGTTTAGATAATAGGCATTTAGATTTGAGAAGAAGTCATGTTAATGCTATGTTTTTACTTAGAAGTAAAGTCCTTGAATATGGTAGAAGGCATCTAATTTCTGAAGGTTTTCATGAGATAAATTCACCAAAAATAATTGCTGCTGCAGCAGAAGGTGGGACCAATCTATTTCCTATGAAATACTTTGATACTGATGCTTTTTTATCCCAAAGTCCGCAGCTTTACAAACAACTAGCAGTACTGGGTGGCCTAGAAAGAGTTTTTGAGATTGGCCCGGCATTTAGAGCTGAAAAACATGATACATATAGACATCTAAACGAATTTATTTCCTTTGACATAGAAGGAGCTTGGATGGATGATGAAGATGTAATGGGAGTTCAAGAAAGAATGATTCATCATATTTGGAGTGAAGTGTCGAAAAATGATTTGAATTTGATAGATGAGATAAATAAATATAGACTTTCTGTCGATAAAGAACCTGTTGCTGTCGAAATTCCAAGCATTCCATTCCCTAGGATTTCGTACTGTGATGCAGTAGAAATAGTAAAAAATGGAGGTGGAGAAATTGAATGGGGAGATGATATAGAGAGCCATCATTGTGACATAATAGCTGAAAAATTTCCTGGATTTCACTTCATCCCAAGATGGCCCATGTCCATGAAGCCGTTCTACATTCACCATAAAAAGGATGAGCAGAGTAAAAATGGTGGACAACTTAGTAGAGGTTTTGATTTAAATTACGGCAGAGATGAAATGACCAGTGGAGGGCAAAGAGAACATAGAGTAGATATTTTGGAAGAAAATCTTAAGCAGATGGGATTAGATCCAAAAGATTTCACATTCTATACTGATGGTTTTCGGTATGGGGCACCTCCGCATGCTGGATGGGGACTAGGAGTTGCGCGTCTGTTAATGATTCTGACGGGTTCGGGGAATGTTAGAGAAGTGGTATTATTTCCTAGAGATAGAAATCGAGTTACTCCTTAAAATGAAAAATTTTGAAACCTTTGGACCGAAAAATACGGGTATCAATTACCCCTGCGAGGAATGATACAATGGCCAAGCCAATATTTGCTTACTTGCTCCTAAAAGAACATCCATATGGCAGAGAAATGCTAAGTCAGATAATATCTGCGGGCTTTATCCCGAAATTGATTATTCAAGAAGATTCATCCATAGCTACAGAAGAAAGGGAAAAATTTCTGAAAAGAATTTTCGGCAATCCTATTGCTCCTTCGATTGAAGATCAGGCTACGGAAATGAATATTCCATTAATTTCAGTATCGATTCATAACTCTGAAGAAGTTTTACCTCATATTATAGAGGAAGATTTGGAATTGATTGTTTTTGGTGGAACTAGGATAATTAGGGGAGAAATTCTAGATTTTCCCAAGCAAGGAGTAATAAATTCACACCCTGGATTGTTGCCTGAGTGTAGGGGCTCTGCATCTCCTGCATGGTCAGTTTACCATGATATCCCTATTGGTTCATCTACTCATTTTTGTGATAATGGCATTGATACGGGAGATATCCTAATGAGACGCGAAGTTCCCGTAAAGAGAGGCATGAAATACGAAGATTTGTGCTATGAGACTCTAGTTCTATCTGGAGTTCTGATGAAAGAAGCTTTGATTGCATATGATGAAGGAAGATGGGATGAAATTCGTAGACCTCAAGGAGAAAGTGAGCATCCAACTTTTAGAAATGCACCGGATGATGTACTAGATGTTGTCCATCAAAAACTAAGAGAGCAGACATATGCGCATTATGTAGACTAGGTGAAAAAATGGCTGAAAAATTTTTAGGAGATGATTTTCCTTTTGCTGAAGGGGTTTTAAACGGAATGGATGCTTTAGTATGTGGTGCATCCAAAGGAATAGGTCGTTCTTGTGCATTAATGCTCGCTAGATCGGGGGCTAAAGTTACAGTATGTTCTCGTTCCAAGGACAATCTAGAAAGTTTGGTTGAAGAAATGTATGGAGATGGTCATGATTATCTTGTACTTGATTTAGAAGAATTAGATGATGTTAGGTCGGAATTGAAAAATTTGGGTAATTATAATATCTTAATTAATAATTCAGGAGGTCCACCAAGTAGCCCTCTAATTGATAATGAAGTGGAAGATTTTCTAGGTCCTTTTACTAGGCACCTCCATGCCTCTCATGAGATAACTAGAGCGTTAATTCCTGGGATGGAAGAAATGGGCATGGGCCGAATTATAAACATAATTTCAACTTCAGTTAGGGAGCCCATAGATGGAATTGGGTTGTCAAACACTTTGAGAGGCGCTATGGCTTCGTGGTCAAAATCGATGTCTAGAGAATTGCCACCTTGCATTACAATAAATAATATCATGCCGGGCTGGACAGATACTGAAAGATTGAGTCAGCTAGCTCAAACGAAATCGGAAAAAAGTGGAATATCTGTAGAAGAAATATTCAATCAATGGGAACAAATGACTCCAATTAAGAGGTTGATTAATCCAATGGAGACGGCGGCGGCGGTCCTATGGCTATGTTTACCATCTAGTGAATCTGTCAGAGGAGTTAGTTTGGCAGTAGATGGCGGAAGAATGCGATCAATTTGAGTGATAAAATGGATTTTGATGTCTTTTTCTCTATTTCTCAGACACCTGATTCTTCTGGATATAAGCCATCTGAAAGTGAGATGTTTAGTAATTTCTTTGATCAAGTAGAACTAGCAGATGAACTGGGTTTTGGAGTAGGATGGGTGGCGCAAGCTCACCTCTCAACTGAAGTTCAGAAACAAAATAAAAATCCTGTGGTGCCCCATTACCCTGGAGAAGTGGGACTTTGTACGGATTTTTTTCAAGTTGCTAGAGAGATGTTCGCAAGGACAAAAAAAATAGAAGTGGGAAGTGCTGTGATGTCAATCCTTGCATCGGGAGGGCCTATAGCACAAGCAGAAAGAGTAGGTGCATTCTTAGCTTTACATGGATTGAATCCTAGAGAAAAACGTAAATTGCATATTGGTTTTTCTGCTGGTAGATTTGAATTTATGGCTAGGCCATATGGAATAGTTCCAAGAGATGATTTGGAAAAAGAAGTATGGCCAGTATTAAGGGGGCAGATTTTTTCCGAGGCTTCAGAAATTTTTCTTAGACTGGTTAAAGGAGATATGATATCTAGTGAAATGATTTCTCCAACAATACTAGATTCTAGTAATTTTAGGTCTAAAGAAGAATGGGAAAAGGTAAAAGATGCAGCCATAAGAATAAGGAATTTGAAAAATGAGCCTAAAAAAATAGAGTTCGCAAACAGATATAATTTCGAGCAAATTAGGACCATTCCAAAAGAGTGGAGGAAAGATTTACTAAATCTTGTACTAGGGAGTCACGACAAAAATCTACAAAACAAAGTGAATAAAATTCTTCCCGTTCAAGTTTTTAATCTGAGCATTACTCCGTCAGAAGTAATTGAAGAAACCCATGAGAGGTTAAAGAAAAACTACCATGGAGATGGAGGTCCATGGAGAAGAAATATGATGCCAAGAACTGTTATGGTTTTTGTTAATGATGAAGAGGGATTAACTCCCTCTGAGAGAAGCAAAGCGGCTAAAGCTGAGGCTAAAGCTGCTTTGTCTACTTATTGGAATGCTTTGGACGGTACAATTGATCCTTCAAAACTTGAAAAGGCTTCGGATAACGCAGTTATAGGAAATATTGATGAGGTGGCAGCTCAAATTTCTGAAAGATATCATCCGGAAGATAGATTAATGTGTTGGTTTGATTTTTTCAATCATGATAATGAACGAGTAAAGAGAAACATGAGTGCATTTATGAATAAGATTTCTAAAATTATTAATGGTGAGTAATGATGAGAGGAGATTCTGAAGAAAGGCCTTCGTCTGTATCTCCGGGTAGGCCTGGATCATCTATATTTCCTACTAATCCGCTTGGCCAGAGTTTCGAAGGAATTGCTACTGGAAGGGATGTAGAATGGGAGCCTTTGGTAGATTTTAGGAGGATGGACATCTCAGAGAATACAATTCATGGAGCCATTTCTTGGGCACATGGTACTGAAATAATTCATTCATTTGGTGGTAATGTTCTAGTTTATGGAAGATCTATGATGAAGCCGTTAATGATGAAAACATTCGCCGATGTTTTAGAAAGAGAGGGGATTACGTGGGAGCAGAAGGCCATATCATGTTCCTCCCATAATGGAGATACGGAACATGTAGCAACTGCTCAGTCATTACTCTCTGAGTCAGAATGGGGATTAATGCAGTGCCCATTGGATGTTCCATTAATTCAATTTGGTAGGCAAGTAAGAAGACCTAGGAGGTGGTTTCATACATGCTCTGGAGAACACGCTGCGATGTTAAAAGCACTTAGGATAATGGGAATAAATAGAGCAGGATATACTCTACCAAATTCCCCTTGGTTCAATAAATATCTTGATGTATTAAGAGGAATAATGAATAATCCAGATTGGGAACCTACCAGAGTTGCTAAAGATGGGTGTGGACTTCCAACGGTTTCGAATACAGTCGATGAATTAGCAATTATGTTCTCTGGAATTGCGAGAGAAAAGGATGAAGACTGGATTTGGGAAGCCATGAATATGCATCCAGATTTAATTGGTGGATTCAATAGACTGGATTCGACTTGCATTAAAGCTGGAAAAGGAAAATTAATTGCTAAAGAAGGTGCAGATGGATTACTAGGTCTTTCTATCATTCATCCAGATTGGGAAAATGGATTGGGAATTGTTATAAAAATTGCACATGGATGGAATTCACAGGCTACTTGGTATGTCGCTAGGGCAGTACTTGGAGTCCTTGGAATAAAATTAAGAAATCCATATCCATTGCATAGACAAAAAGCATTTATTGTTCCTAGAGTAGTCCCTGTAAAATATACTTCTAGCCTTGAACACGTTGTAACTTGGGATGAATGGGATCCAGATAGAGATAGATTTTCAATAGATTGGAAAGAGTATAATGCTAGTGTAGTAAAGAATGACCCATTCTCGAATGAAGGAGACGGTGGGGCTAATTGAAACAATTAAGAAACTATATTGGTGGAAAATTTTCTAACTCTGAAAATTATGATTGGATTAAGTCATATAATCCTGCAAATGGATTGGAAATTTGTGAAATTGAAAGATCGAATTCTAAAGATGTTGATAATGCAATTAGAGCGGCAAAAGAAGCATTGCCTGAATGGAGTTCGAAAACATTCAAGGAAAGATCAAATTGGTTAATTAAGATTGCAAATGGACTAGAATCGAGGATAGAAGAAATCGCGAACTTAGAAAGTATGGACACTGGAAAGCCAATAACAATAGCTAAAGACGTAGATGCTAAGCGTTCGGTATTAAATTTCAAATTTTTTGCAGGAATTATCTCTGAGATAGAAAATCAGGTATTCGAAATGGAAGATGCTACAAACATTGTAGTGCGTAAGCCAGTGGGAGTTGGTGCATTGATAACTCCGTGGAATCTTCCACTATATCTCCTTTCGTGGAAGGTGGCGCCGGCCATAGGCATGGGAAATACTGTTGTTTGTAAACCGAGTGAATTGACTCCATTAACAGCTGATTTACTGATGAGAGTTATTGATGATATTAATCTACCACCTGGAGTCGTTAATCTAATTCATGGAGATGGAGAAATAGCAGGAAGTAGTCTAGTTTCACATGATAGTACTGATTTAGTTTCTTTCACAGGTGGGACGTTGACGGGAGAAAAGGTAGCAAATTCTTCATCTAAATCATTCAAAAAAATTAGCTTGGAATTAGGTGGCAAGAATTCTAGTATTGTTTTTTCGGATTGTGATTTGGAAAGTACATTAGAGGTTGTAGTTAGAGCCGGATTCTTAAATCAGGGCCAAATTTGTTTGTGTGGATCAAGGATATTAATTGAAGATTCTATTTATGAAAATTTCAGAAATAGACTCATAGAAAAGGTAGAAGGATTAGTTATTGGAGATCCTTCAGATAAAAATACAGAAATTGGAGCGTTGATTTCAAAGGAGCATAAAGCGAAGGTATTGAGTTATGTAGATTTAGCTGTCGAAGAAGGAGGTAATATACTCACGGGACTAAAAGATGAAACTCCAATTGGTTTTGAAGGTGGCAATTGGATGAAGCCCACTATAATTGAAGGATTGAGTGTTAACTCTAGGTGCTCAACTGAAGAGATATTTGGCCCTATTGTGACTATTCATCCATTTAGTTCGGAAGAAGAAGTAATTTCCATAGCCAATAATACTGATTATGGATTAGCAGGTAGCATATGGAGCGCTGATATCGAAAAGGCGAAGAGGGTGGCTAAATCCATAGATTCTGGAATGATGTGGATAAACACCTGGCTACACAGAGATTTACGAGTTCCATTTGGAGGAGTGAAAAAAAGTGGAGTGGGGAGAGAGGGTGGAAGATGGAGTCTAGATTTCTTCTCTGAGCCCATGAATATTTGTATTAAGCATAATTAAGTAGTAATGATGAATATCTACTTTGTCTGCAAATACTTCATGCGAGCTGTTGGAATAGTGGGCCTAGGCTCATATTTACCTTCCAAGGTAATGAAAAATCATGAATGGGAAGGAATTGTAGATACTAGTGATGAATGGATACTGAATAAAACTGGCATAAGAGAGCGTAGAATTGCTGATGAAGATATTTGCACTAGTGATTTGGCTGTTTTTGCTGCCAAAGAAGCGATGGAAAATTCTGGAGTTGTTCCTGAAGATATAGATTTAATAATACTAGCAACTAGTAGTCCAGATGTACCCCTATCGTCTACTGCTGCCATAGTACAGAGAAAATTGGGGTGCATAAATTCTGCTGCGTTTGATATTAATGCAGTCTGTTCTGGATGGGTTCATGCTTTAGATATCGGATCTAGATACGTGGGTACTTCTGGATATAAAAATGTATTAGTTATTGGATCTGAAATTTACAGTAGAATTGTAAATTGGAATGACAGGACTACATGTGTATTGTTTGGAGATGGAGCAGGTGCCGCATTACTTCAGAATAGGGAAAATGGTGGAATTTTAGGGAGTTGGATAAAAACTGATGGAAGTGGTTCAGAAGTTATACAGATTCCTGCAGGGGGCGTAAGAATGCCATATGAATCTGAAAATTTTTCAGAGGGTGATCAGTATTTTCATATGGATGGAAAAGAGGTTTGGAATTTTGCAGTTTTGGCTTTTCCTCAAGCTGTTAATTCTGTTTTAGACAAAGTAGGAATGGAAATAGAAGATGTAGATATAATAATCCCACATCAAGCTAATCTACGGATAATTGAGGCTGGAATGAAGAGTTTGGGTTTGGGAATGGAAAAGACCTATACAAATGTAGAAAAATATGGAAATACAGCTGGAGCTAGTATTCCTATTGCATTAAAAGAAGCAGTAGATGCTAATTTAATAGAAAAAGGAAATTTAGTTATTACTGTTGGTTTCGGTGGCGGCCTTTCATGGGGCGCGAATGCTATTATTTGGTAGAAACTATTCTTCTTCATCTACCTTAGAGACATTGATTGCGTTAGGGCCTTTTTCACTTTCTCCAACTTCAAACTCTACTACATCTCCTTCTCTCAGACCCCCTCCGGAGACCTGCGATTTGTGGACGAAAAGATCGTCACCATCATCTTGCTCTATAAATCCAAATCCTTTAGTGAAATTGAACCACTTTACTGTACCTCTTGGCATGTGCTTCCGTCCGTCATGACCTACTTGATATTACCCCTTCGATATTCATCAACCGACGGGTTCTCCTCCCCCACCAAGTGTAGCCAATCTTCTTAGAGAGTCATTTGAAATTAGATACTCAATTACAGATTCCGGAATAGATGATTTCAGAATATTACGGATTGCATCTTCATCATCGATTGTAGAAATCATCTGAGCCGTGGCCCTAATCCTCCAGCCCTGCAGGGAATCGCGATTGATTAAAGGAAAAGTAAAAACGTTCCATTTTGATTTGAAATACAATTCGGCTAATTTTTCATCAGAAGTAACCAGTGTTCCTGATTTTCCGTGAAATTTTTCTGCATGTGAAACCCAATTTGGTGGGTCATTGATATCTGGAATAGTAGTTATCTCGGCCGATATTGAATTTCTGTTAATCCAATGTCTAACCATTTCCAATCTTTCTTCTGATGACCAAGGATTATTTATGGATTGATCTGCATGTGAGGATCCTATGGCAATAATTAGAGGTAAATTTGGAAATTTAGAATTTCTAAAGTCGTTTGCATTTTTGATTAATTCTGCGTGTCCTAGATGTAAGGGTTGAAAACGACCAACAACAACAATACCTGGTCCTAGGGGGTTGTCGGGATAAGTAAATGTTGATTTAATTTCTTTCATTGTTAGCACCTAATGTTTCAAGAATATTGTAATTTCCTAAATACCATTCATTAGCAGGTAAAAAATCCCTACCAACTAGTAAAGCAAAATCTTTAGATTTTAATTTGTCTAACATGATAAACAATGATTCACTATGACTTCTGTGAGATTCCATTGTTGGTAAAATTCTGGGATCTTCCATTGGTTCCATTGTCTCTCCTAGCGATTCTCTTCGGGACATCCAATCAATAATTACCGATTCGACATATGAAGTTCGATCAGTATTAGAGAAACTTTCCGATAAATTAGCCCATACTTCTGGGCTTAAGAAGTCTTCAGTGCTTAAGAATTTGAAATTAAGATAAGGTTCCACATATAGAAAAAGCCTTGCATCCCAACAATTCCACTGGGCTATTGAACACCATTTAGCCATCAGCAGTGCTAATTCACAATGTTCCATTTCTACAAATTGATTATCGATTAATGGCAAATTATTCATTTCTAATAAAGTATTATCAAGAAATTCAAGAATTTCTCCTTCTAGATCTACATCGAATTCCCTGTGGAATCTCAAATCATGCTCGGGGCGGAGTTTTCTTAGTGATTTACTTGATACTAAATCTTCGATTTCATTTAAATTGATTGAAATCAATTTTCTATAAGCCGAGTAATCGACTAGATTTAACACGACCTCTGCCATGAATGGCTAGGATTGACTATCACGAAAGAACCCTCGCTTGAGTAAATCAGGGATGATATTGCCACGGAATTCAATAATGAGAGGCTTGGCCACTATATACTAACAGGGGCATAAAGAAGAAGAGGAATTTGATATGGCTACAATAGAGGAGCAGATTAAATCTCTTGAGGATGAGATATCCAAAACAAAATATAACAAAGCCACTCAAGGCCATATTGGAAAATTGAAGGCTAAGATTGCTGCACTTAGGAGTAAAAAGGAGAAAGCTCAAGCGCATGCAAAATCTAGTGGCGGTGGCCCGGGATTCGAGGTAAAAAAATCTGGTGACGCATCGGTTTCATTGGTGGGCTTCCCTAGTGTAGGGAAATCTAGTTTAATTTCGCAACTTACGGAAGTTGAGTCTGATGCAGGCGATTTTGCATTTACCACATTAACTTGCATCCCAGGAGTAATGGATCACAGAGGCGCAAAAATTCAGATTTTAGATCTTCCTGGCCTTATTAAAGGTGCTTCGGATGGAAAGGGGAGAGGGAGGGAAATTCTGAATGTCATTAGAAGCTCGGATATGGTACTTTATGTGGTCGATCCTTTTCAGAAATCTCACTTTAAAATTCTAGATCGTGAACTGTGGAAATCTGGTATGCGGTTGAATCAACAATCACCTCAAGTTTTCATTACTAGGACCAATAGGGGTGGTATTGTAGTAAGATCAACTGTTGAGCAAACAAATCTGAGAGATGAAGAAATTCAAGAAATTGTAAGAAGTTTTGGGATTGTTTCGGGTACAGTAACTCTCAGAACTGATGTTACAGATGACCATATTGTTGACACGTTAGCTGGAAATAGGATTTACAGTAGAGCAGTGGTAGTGATAAATAAAGTAGATTTGGCAACTGAAAAAGACTTGAATAGAACTAGGAAGATGATCCCTAAGGGTTGGCCAATCCTTGAAGTTTCAGCTAAGACTGGAAAGGGGATTGCAGATATGAAAGACTTTATTTTTGAGAATCTGCATTTCATGTCAATATATCTAAAGCCTCAGGGGGAAGAAGCAGATTTGATAGAGCCATTAATAGTTAAGGATACTTCTACAGTTAGGGATGTATGTGCAAAACTCCATAGAGATTTTCTGAGGAAATATCGTTATTCTAGGGTAAAGGGCCCAAGTGCGAAATTTGACTGGCAGAGAGTTGGCCTAGATCATCAACTTCAGGATGGAGATTTACTAACTGTAATTCTAAGGAAAGCATAGAGGAGTGTTATGAAATGTCAGATTTAAACTCAAAAAATACAGAAAGAGATGATTTTCTGGATTATATTAAAATTGAAGATTTGATTGAAATTATAGATAGGAGGAAAAATCTCTATATTTTTATTCTTATATCATTTTTCATTATCGGATTTCCCATTTCTGAGTACATAATTGATTGGTTAATAGGGGCGGATGGTTTTATTCCTGAAAATGTACAAATTGTGATAATTCAGCCTTTGGAGAAAATCCTACTTCACATCAAGATGGCTACGCAGTTATCTTTTGGAGGAATAATAGTTTTCCTTATTTTTGATATTTCATGGATTATTAGATCTAGTAATAAGATAAAAGAAGATTTGGGGGCGCCCCTAAGTTTTACATATATTCTAATAATTTCCTTAACAATGTTAATTCTTGGGTTTTTGGGTTTTTTGTATTCCCATGAAATACTAGTCCCATTCCTTCTGGATTATTTATCCCAAGATGCAACTGATTCTAATCTAGCCTCTACTTGGAGGCTGAAAAATTGGATTGGATTTATTTTCGGCCTTTATGTATCTTCAATATTTTGTTTCCAAATTCCCATATTACTTGTCCTATCATTGAAAAGTAGATTAGTTAGTAGAGAATTTATCATTGGTAATCGGGCCATTTTATGGTTTGTCTCATTATTCCTAGGGGCTTTAATATCGCCACCCGATCCATTGTCTCTTTTTCTTGTGGGTGGACCAATGCTGGTTCTGATAGAATTTTCTCTAATTATTGATAGAATATTTTCTAAATAATTTAATTTTCTTCTAATTCTGCATGAATTTCGGTAGTATTTGTAAATTCGGTAATTATCATCTGCTCTTCGGGAGCTAAGGAAGCAGCTAGTTGCGCGCTAGTCAATCCCATCTTCTCAGCCTCATTTCTAAACCAAAGCCTTACTTTGCGGTATTCAATTTCGGGGCAACCAAAATATTCTGCAAATCTCCGAGTTGTAGTCAATCTCCTAGTTAAGCCCTCTCTTCTTCTATCTATTAATCCAAGGTTGGAAAGTTCTCTGACATGATCATATGCCTTCTGACCCAACATTTCAACGAGTTGTGATTGAGACATTGGTTGGTGATAGGCTACAAGAGCTGCAGCTGGGAGTAGTCTCTGAGGGATATCGGGCCTAAAGGAATCGGGTAGTAGGGATGAAAGTTCTGGCTTTACTTCAAATATCCACCTTCCAGAAACTTCGGAAAGTTGTAATGCACAAGCTTCTCTGTTGGATATTGACTTTTGTAAGCTATTCAAAGCTACAAGAATTACTCCTTTTGGTTCATCGATTAATTTGGATAGTTCTTCAATAGACATTGATCTCCCTGCCCCAAATAGAATTGCTTCCAAAATAGTTGTTAATTCGGCATTATTCAGAAATTAACCCTCCTAATTTTTCTTTGGGATGTAGCTTATCTGTTAATTTTTCAAAATCATCGGTATTGGACCATAAATCCTTGACAGTAATTTTTCCACCAATTTCATCATCTTGTTGTAATGAAATATATCCTCTATTGGTCAAAAATAATGATGAAACTAGAGCTGTTACTTGGGCTTCTGCTCTAGCTTCATCTTCTTTGATTCCGGAATTTAGTGATTGGTTTTTTAGAATCGTAGAAATTTCTGATAATGAAACTTGACTATCTTTTTTGGACTTAAATTTCAAAGCTTCCCATGTCCTTCGAAGATCATCTTCTAGATTTTCAACGTGGAGACTACCACTGAACCGAGCTCGGGCTTTCTTGTGAGCTTCCCTTCTCTCTTTAGCAATTCTTTCTCTAGTTCTTTGCTCTTCGGCTAACCTCCCTGCATCTTGAAGTCCCATTAATAACTCTCCAATAGTCACGGGCCTACTTTCTTCTCGATGAATCCTACCTTCGAATAGATTGGGTAATATTTCATCTGCTGAACCGGAGAGAATACCTTGTGAGAAATTATATTCTATATCATCCAACTCTGATTCCCAACCTCCTTCAAAATCCCAATAATCTTCCTCTTCCTCTTCAAGAGTGTTTTCTTGTCTTTCAATCAATGTTGAAGCCTGATTTCTGAGAATTGTCCATGCCATTCTGATAAGTTTTCCACAAGTAGGAAGGTCAATATTGTCCGTTGATTTTATTCTAGAATTGAACATTTTTATGAAATTTGACAAATCTACATCCCATGGATCTAAATCATTAGACTGAAATAATTGGAATACCAAAGCAACAGATCTGTCAAATGGATCTACTAAGAATTGATGTTCAGCTTCTTCTAGAGTTGATAATTCCATTAATCTATCAAGATATCTACTAGTTTCGATGTTTGCTTCGCCTTGTATCAATCTAGAAACTATGTCTGATTTCATCTGTTCTCCGAAAATTGACATTATGATTCCTCTAATTCTATCTCTGAAAATTCTTCAATAAATTGTTCTGAGTTGGCCTCTAGAACGCTTTCTGTGGTTGATAATTCATTGTTTTCTTCTGCTCGATCTCTTAATGATTTCAACTCATCATTTGAATCCTCATTATTATTTTCTGAAATTTCCACTCCGGCTCTTTCAGCTAAACCCTCTATACTTCTTGCAGTAGGTAGTGGATTGGGAGTTTTTGGCATGTCTTCTGGAATTGGTAGCTTCGGCATATCATTCCTCTCCGACTCAGATTTTCTTCGTGCTTCTTCTTCTTTCTCAATCTCTTCACTTAGCTCCAATGCCGCGGCCCTATCAAAATCGGTGATTCTTTGACTTCTTCCATCTCCACCATGAGTAATTCCGATATGATGATCGGCGAGTGTAAGGCTCACCTTTCTTAGTGTCACCATTATGAATTGAGCCATCTGACTTCTCATTCTACATAGAGTGGCTATCCTCTCTGAATTGAATGGGTCTAGGTTTTGATCTACTTCGTCGAAATAATAGAATGGACTAGGTTCATAATCTTGAATTGCAAAAATTAGAGCTAATGCTGCCATTGATTTCTCCCCTCCAGATAGAGCGCTTCGACGAGTATTTTGACTCTTCCCCGGTGGTACACATGCCATTTCTAAGCCACCATCGAATGGATTATCGGGACTCTCTAATTTCAGGCTACCAGTTCCTGTTGGTTGTAATATCTCATAAACCCGGCTAAAATTATTATTTACATGATTGAAAACTGTTAGTAATCTAACCTTTCTCTCTTCTTCTAACTGATTAGAAATTCTTTCTAAATCGTCTCTTCTTTCTTTCAAGAGTTTGCCGTCTGAAATCAAGTCTGAGATTCTAGAGAGAGTATTTTCATATTGATCAATTGCGAGCATATTCACATTTCCGAGGTTACCGAGGCGGCGCTCAAGCCCCTGCACGCTTCGTTCCGCCTCGGATACTGTTGGCAGAATTGATTCGGGCGATGGAACTGGAATGTCGGATTCCATTAATTGGGCCAATATTTCATCCACCGCCTCTCGCTTCTGCTTGATTTGAATATTTAGTTCATCAATTCTAGATGAAAGAGTGTGTTTTTCTTGTGATAGAGTTTCTAAATGGGCCCTTAAGCTTGCCCTTTCTTCTACAATAGAATCTCGATGATCAGTTAATTGCTTATGCTCCTCATCGAATTGGGATGCCTTTTCTCTTAACTCATTCAGAGAATTTTCGGCTTTGGATATAGTTTCTTGTGATTTTGATATGCTTTCTTTGGCCCTTTTAATTATTGATTCTTGCTCTAGTAATTGCCTGGAAAGACTTTTTGTCCTATCTTTTAAAATCTCTATTTTCTGATTATTTGTTGAAATTTCTGCTTCTGAAATTACTTTAATTCTATCTGCTTCAGTCCTAGATTTTTCTGCATCTCTGAGCTTTACGGAAAGATGATCAGGGGTATGATTCTGAAGTTTTTCGGTTGCCAATTCTCTTTTTTCAATTGCTCCCTGTAGTGTTTTTTCTGCATTTTCCAGTTCTATTTTGTATTTTTTATTATCCAATTCTGTTTTTTCATACTCAGAACTAGCCTTTTTTACCTTAATTTTGAGTTCGGAGACAATTTTCTGAGTGCGTTGCAAATCGGATTTCCAGTTTCTCAACTTCAATGAGTGATCACTATTATCTAAATTATGAATTTTATCTCTAATTTCTTGTTGATTGAGGCGCAATTCTCTAACTGCAGAGTCGACTGTAGAAAAAACCAATTCAGATTCAAAGACGGCTTTTTCCAGCCTTTCTACATTGGATATTCCACCACCTGAATTTTGGAATTTGGGAATATTTTTCTTTGCTGATGAACCACCAGTCATCGCTCCTGAACTTTCTACTATCGATCCATCCATAGTAACCATTCTTACCCCTCCCATATTTTCTCTAGCAGTATTCATTGAATTAACCAATAAAGTATTCCTTCCAGCATAACGGATTGCTTTCTCAATTTTAGAGTCGTATTCCAACAAATCGTGAACAAAACCGATTACTCCTGGATTTCTTGCAACTATTAGAGTTCTACCTTGGGGCCTAGAAACTATTAATTTATTCAGAGGCAGGAATGTCGCCCTGCCCCCTCCATTCTTTCTAAGCCATGAAATGCATTGTGATGCTACTTGATCATCCTCAACTATTATACTTCTCAGACTGCCTCCGTATGCGAAGGATAATGCTTCATCATAGGAAGGATCTTTTGGAGATGCGAGTTCTCCTAATGAACCCAGAATACCTCTAATTTCTCCACTATCTCTAAGTTTTGTCAGGGCTGCTAGAGTAAATTCAGAACCTGGTCTGCTGGATTGGGCTTCTTGTCTAGCTCTAGCTTTTGTAAGGCTTCTCTCCGATTCCCTAAGTCTAGATTCCGCCCTATCTCTGTCTGAAAGAAGAATTTTTTCCTGTTTTTGGATTTCGATTAAATCGATTGCTAGTTTATCTCGATTTTCAGATGGATTTGTTTCTGTTAGATCTTCGCCCAGAAGTTGCTGATCATCTCTATCTAATTCAGCTGATTCAAACTCTTGTTCTATTTCTGCTAGTCTTTCTGAATAGATTTGTGATTTTTGAACTGCACTTTCATATTGGAGTTTTGAATCTGAAAATTTTTCTCTAGCGGTTAATTCGTTTTTTGATGCTTGTCCTAGCTCCCTATTGAGCTCTCTTCCTACCTTATCCCCTGACTCAATTGCTTTCCTGGCTGCTTTCTCATCTTCTATTGCTTTTTTCGATATTTCTATTGACTTGGAAAGTTGTCCATTTAGGTCATTAACTGCTGAATTTACATCTCCTAAGGCCTTAGATGCACCTTTAATCTCATTGTTGATAATAGTTTTTTCATTTTCTGCCCTTTCGATTATTTTAACTTGATCGCCTAGTCTATCTCTACTAGTTTCTATTTCGATTTCATGTTTTCTGATTTTGTCAAGTAATTTCTTTGAATCTCCGGATAGAATGTTTTCTAAATTATTTGAGATTGTTACTAATTCTTTATCGAAGTCATCCAGTTTTGAAGAACCTTCACTGTATTCTAAATTTAACGACTTTGATCTATCCCCATAACGAGAACGTTCCTCATTCAGTAAATCTACCTCATGTATTCTATTCCTATGTTTAGACTGTTCTAGTGTCAATTTTGATAAATCTAATTCATCCTTTAATTCTTTGAATTTTAGTGCTTGATCTCTTTCTCTCTCTAATTCTTGTAATCTTTTCTTCTGGTCTGCCTCAAATATTTCTATTGTTTCAATATTAGTTTGGACTAATTTCTTTTGTGAATTGGCCTTTCTAATTTCATCATCATAAGCAGTAACTCCAGCAACTTCTTCCAATACGCCCCTCCTCTTGTGAGGAGTCATAGTAGCTAAAGTGGTAACATCTCCCTGTAGGACTATATTATATCCATCTCCATGCAACCCTGATTCACCTAATACTCTCCTCATTTCAGTAGCGGTGCAAGGATTATCATTAATCTTGTAAGATGAAACTGGATCTCCTTTTCTATTTAACCTGACAATTCGTGTGAATGAGGCTTCATCCGTCTTTACTTTCAATCTTCTTTTACCATCGATTTCTGGGGAATTGCTGAATACTAATTTAGCTGACATAAATTTTGCTGGTTTCCCATTTTTGCCACCATTGAAAATTAACTCGGTTACATTCGAAGCCCTAAGAGATTTTGTTGATTTGGGACCTAGAACAAATCTTATGGCATCTCCACAATTAGATTTTCCACTACCATTTGGACCAGTGATTGCTGTAAATCCTGATTTTAGAGGTATAGAAATTTCTCCACCGAAAGATTTGAAATTTTCTAGTTCTAGTCGTATTAAACGCATCCCATCACCAAAAATCAGTGAATTTTCACCGACAACATAGCTATTCGTAGCATTTGGGGTTATGAACGTTGAGGCATTGGAAAGTTTCGCGATACGTTTAGCGGGGTCAATTGAAAAAGCCGGGATGGATTTTTTCGGTGATTACATATTTCTTCTGAATTTTCCGCCACTCTCAAAAAGTGCCTGTGTAACTTGGCCGACTGTGCAGAATTCAACAATATCCATCATTACTTCGAATAAATTTCCACCTTCTCTAGCAGTATTTTTTAGTCTTTTTAGGCCTTCTTTGGATTTTTTTGAGTTACGATTCTTGAACTCGACATTCCTAGAAATTACCATCTGTTTTTCTTCATCATCTGATCTAGTGACATCAATATTAAACTCACTAGCTGTTGGTGTTATTGATCCAGAGTCTGTAAATGTATTAACACCAACTACTGGAGTTTCCCCTGAATGTTTCCTCTTTTCATAAATCATTCCTTCATCTTGAATTCTATTACGTTGGAAATTCACTTCGATTGATCCAAGAACTCCACCCCTCCTATTCATATCTTCAAAAATTCTTAATATTTGTTCTTCAACTTCATTAGTTAGAAAATCCACTATAAATGAACCCTGAAGGGGATTTTCATTTTTTAGCCAACCATATTCTTTTGCTAGGATTAATTGGATAGCCATGGCATCTCTAACGGTATCCTCGGTTGGTGTTCCGAAAGCTTCATCTCTACTGTTTGTATGTAAGCTATTTGCATTATCAGATAGCGCATAAAGTGCCTGGAGAGTAGTTCGATAATCATTCCATGTAAACTCTTGCGAATGTAATGATCTGCCACTGCTCTGAATGTGATATTTGAGTTTCTGACCTCTTTCTCCTACTCCATATAAGTTCTTCATCGCTATTGACCAGATTCTTCTGCATACTCTACCAATTACTGCATACTCTGGATCCATCCCATTAGAAAAAAACCATGAGAAATTTCGTAAGAATTTGTCTGGATTGAGTCCTCTAGATCTAAATAGCTCAACATAGGTAAGCCCGTTTGATAAAGTAAGGGCCGCCTGAGTGATTGGATTAGCTCCTGCTTCATCGATGTGATATCCGCTAATACTAACAAAATAGTGATTTTTAACATCGTTATTGACATAAAACTCTGCTACATCTCCCATCATTCTCAGTGCTGTATCAAGATTGAAGACTAATGTATTCTGACCCATAGCTTCCTTTAGTTGATCCGCTTGAACGGTGCCCCTTACAGAAGTTAGAGCGAATGAGCGAATTTTTTCTAGCTCTTCATTGGTAGGATTCCTATCATTTTTCATTATAAATTTCTTCTTTTGTTGCCTTATTGCTACATTGAAAAATGCAGCCAAATGCCACCAATAATTACCATTTATTGTCATACTAACTGATGTCTGAGGGGCACATAGATCAAAACCTTCGAAAAGTAATTCCATTTCTTCTAAAGTACTAATGCTAACTCCTGATTCACAAACCTTCCCAAAAATATCCAATCTTTGTTGGGGGTCATTTCCATAGAGACTAGGTGAATCAAATGCCACTGATAATCTATTAAATGGTTGATCTTTAGAGAGGAAATGATAGCGCTTATTTGTTCTCTCTGCACTTCCCTCTCCAGCAAACATCCTTACTGGTAATTCATCTTCCCTCTTGAATGGAAAAACGCCGCCAGTAAATGGGAAATATCCTGGTGCATTTTCTTTTCTTAGCCAAAGGAGTTGTTCGCCTTTATCTGATGTAGATGGCAAAGAAATACGTGGAATATTAGTGCCTGACTGAGTCAAATGTGTAGTTTTTACCTTTATTTCTCTGCCCCTAACATTATAACTCGTTTCTCCGGAAGAATATGTTTTTATTTTTTGATCTAATTCATCTAATTCTTGCCAAATTGAATTCGGAATTTCTCTTCTTAATTTGTCGGCTTCTTCCAGAATCTTTTCAGAAATTTCGGTGGAATTCATTTGTCCAGATGCTGCTTCTAGTTGTTGTATTAAGCGCACTTTGTCACTAATTTCTAATGATTCTGTATGATATTGTCTTATTGTAGAGGATACTTCAGCCAGGTAGCTTTGTCTTTCTGGAGGGATGGGGGTGTTTCTGAAAGGTAGGCCGTCTTTATCCATCAAAGATGTTGTAGCACTGAAATTAGAATTGAATTTGGAATTGATTTTTGAAGCGAGACCTTCCCATAAATTATCTACACCTGCATCTGCAAATTGGCTAGCAATAGTGGGAAAAACTGGCATAGAAACTGGGTTTTCATCGAATACCTCATGATTTCTTTGGACTTGTTTTTTGATTTCTACTAATGCATCTTCGGAACCGGGTCTATCAAATTTATTTAGTGCGATAATATCTGCAAAATCTAGTGCAGCTAACTTCTCTAGTTGGCTTGGTGCACCGTATTCCCTAGTAGTGACATACATGTTAAGATCTGCAACTTCGGTTATTGCATCATTTCCCTGACCTATTCCACTAGTCTCGACTAGAATTAAATCGAAACCTACCTTCTTGCATACTTGAATAGCACGATCAATGCAATTTGCAATCTCTCGTCCACTATTTCTGCTTGCAAACGATCTCATGAACAAACTATCATCCGAAAGTGAATTCATTCTAATTCTGTCACCAAGGAGTGCACCTCCGGTCTTCTTTCTAGTCGGATCGGTGGCTAGTAAAGCTATCTTAGAATTTGGATTATCCCTCCTTACTCTCAGCATTAATTCATCAATAAGACTTGATTTTCCTGCACCACCTGTTCCAGTAATTCCTACTACTGGACAGGTTTTTCTACCTATATCAGCATTAATATTATCCATTAGTGAATTAAATGTTTCTTCATCTGAATTTTCGGCCAAAGTTAGAAGTTTAGAAATTTTGACGTGATCATCAGGAGTTATTATTCCTTCAATTCCACTAAAACGTTTTTTATCCATTAAATTAGCTTTACTCGCATTCTTTACTGCATCCCTAACCATCCCAACTAGGCCTAATTCTCTTCCTTCATCTGGAGAATAAACTTTTGCGATTTTATTTTTTTCTAAATGCTCAATTTCGTGAGGGAGAATAGTTCCCCCTCCACCTCCAAAAACAAATATGTGGCTGGAATCATTTGCATCTAGTAACTGTTTTGTGTATGTAAACATCTCCACTGCACCTCCTTGGTATGAAGTTACTGCAATAGCATGAACATCTTCTTGTATTGCTGCTCTGACGACTTCATCTGCCCCTCTATCATGACCGAGATGTATTACTTCACATCCCTGACTTTGTAATATTCTACGAAAAATACCGATAGAAGCATCGTGACCATCAAAAATGGATGTAGCAGTAATTACTCTAATGGGGATATCATTAGTATTAGACTCATTATTGGAATCTGATTCAGAATGCGAGATGCTCTCCACGCTCTTCCGAAGGAGTTATTCCACAAGAATGCGTTGTTTGATATCAAGAATTTTTGGCCATAGTAAAAAAATTTCAATTACTAAAGAATATCGAGATTAAGAATGATTGCGAATATTAGCATTAGAATTCCCATCGCCCCATCAATGATATGAGAATTTGATTTTAGATTGTTGATTGTATTTCCTGAAGATAATATTGTGGCGACTGAGATATACCAAGTAGTATCAATTACCATGCCAAGGAACCCCATGCCAATTAGAGTATTAATGCCCAAATTTGCTTCGATGAAAGGGGCATAGAGTGCTAACATCCAAGCGAGAATTTTTGGATTGAAAAGTGCTATTAAAAACCCTTGAAAAAATCCTGCCATTTCGGAATTATTGTATTCGTCATTAGTGTCATCATTATTTGGTCCGCTGGATGCACTTTTCAAGAAGTTATAACTTAGCCACAATAATAGTATTGTCCCTCCTATTTTCAAAAATAATTCAACACTTTCGTGTATTGAAAGTGCAGTAGCGATCCCTAAAGCGGCTAAAAACGCATAAATTCCAAAACCAATTCCATGACCAATTCCAGTAGCAACTCCTTGACTGCGACCTCCTGACATAGTATTCCTCAGGACAAGAGCTAGAGATGGACCTGGACTCATGGCCCCTAGAGCGAAAACGCTAGCTAAAGCGACCCACGATTCTGGAGTCAAATTTATCACTCTCAAGAATCGTCATACATAGCTTCAATTTCTTCCGACCAATTCTCTCTAATTTGCTTCCTTCGGATTTTTAATGTCGGAGTAATTTCGCCTTCATCTATATTCAAATCACGAGGAAGAACTGTGAATTTCTTAATTTGTTCTGGATTACTAAATCTCTCATTTAATTTTTGTACAGATATCTCTAATTGCTTATGTACTTCACTACCTACTGATGTATATTCAGATAAATCATGGCCAAGTTCTTTTAATTTTGCTAGTTGCTCAGATGGGTCTTTTGGCACCTCTGTAGATCCATCCAATCCATGGATGTCACGAAGAATAGCTCCGACATCAAGTGTGAATAGAGCACTACAAAATTTTCTATTATCTCCAATGAGCATGCATTGCGAAATAACTGGGATTGATTTCATGGTTTCTTCAATTACAAGTGGCGCTATATTTTTACCAGCAGAGCTCACATATATTTCCTTCAATCGGCCCGTAACGTAAACAAATCCATCTGAATCGATTTTTCCTAAATCTCCAGACTTCAGCCATCCATCTTCTGTCATTGTCTCTGCAGTTGATTCCGGATTACGATAATATCCTGGCATTATATGCCTACCTCTGAATTGGATTTCCCCATTTCCATTCTCATCGGGATCGGCGATTCTTAACTCGGTACCCGAAAATGGTTTTCCTACTGATCCTATTTTATTTGCACCTGGGTGGGCAAGGGTTGCTCCTGCAGATGTCTCCGTCATCCCATATCCTTCGAATAGAGGGATGTCCAGCTTATGGAAAAGGTGTAAAATTTCTGGATTAATTGGAGCGGCTCCGGTTACTGCGAATTTCAAATTAGTAAATCCTATCTTGGCCTTAGCTTTCTTCTTAACGATGTTTCCTAAGATTGGAATTTTCAACCAGCCCACTTTATTTCCAAGTCCTGCTACAAGATTTGAATAAATTTTCTCATAAATCCTAGGAACTCCAATAAATAAGTGTGGATTTACTTCTTTACAATAGTCAATGGAATGGAGTGGATTATCTACTATTCTCATGTGTAAGGCATCTCTAATCCAAAGGTGATTGTCCGCAAGTTGACCGAATACATGTGCACAAGGCAACCATGAAACATAACCTTCGCCTTGATTCAATGGGACTATTTTCTTTATTTCTTCTAGTTCGAAATCCATGTTATCATGAGTAAGTACTACTCCCTTTGGATTTCCTGTAGTTCCTGAAGTGTAGATTAAAGTAGCAACATCCTCAGGCTTCACATTGTTAATTCTTGAAATTACTTCTTCATCATCTATTGATGATCCAGATGAAATAAAATCCGACCAACTAGTGGCTTTTTCGTGATCTAACTCAATTCCTTCCATCAATACGACTAATTGCACCTTATCCAGTCCATCTAGTACAGCTTTGAGTCTATTTGAACACATCTTTGATGGATCTCCGCCATCCATTGGATTGCTTCCTACAAATACAATTTTTGAATCTGAGTTTCCTACCACCCAATCAACTTCTTCGGGGGAGCAAGTGTGGTAAACTCCTACTGCAGCACCTCCTGCCATATTAGCTGCTGCGTATGCGGAATACCACTCCTTTCTGTTATATGAGTAAATACTAAGTTTATCACCTACTTCAAATCCATTAGCAATAAGAGACTTGGTTACGTCCATTGTATAGTTACTAAATTCTGACCAAGTAGAAGTTTCCCAGTTTCCTGCAGAATCTTTCAATGAAAGTGCTGGTTCATTGGCATATTTTTGGGCGTTTGAAAGTAGATACTCGGGGGTAATCATGGTCGGCATGTAATTTGACAATACATCTGATGACTTAACTCTTTACGTCGAATTAAAATAAATTACTAATTGGTAGGCAATACTGCAGAAACATTTTTCTTCCAATCTTTACCATTATTTCTATTTGCGAGAGGGGATGCTGGAGAAGGGTGCCAGCATCCTTTGACTAGTATTTTTGTTCCTTGAAATGCTATTTTTGCTCTTTTTTCGGCGAATTTACCAATACCAACTACAGTATTAGCATTGAAAATTTCGGTGACCTCTACTAAGTGTTCGTCACATACTTTCAAGAGTTTTTTAACTGGTATTCCGTTAATTTTGTCCGGAGTAATATTTCTAGCTCTTTGTCCATCAAAAAGCAATAGTGGGCAATGATTTACAACAAAGACATTGTCAAAGATTGAATTTGACGTCCCATATAGCTCTGACAATAAATTCCAAATTCTGGTACCAGAAATTTCATCTCGAGGATATTCGAGGCCTAATACTGGTCTTTCTGGATGGGGCCTTGAAGGTTGCATAACCTGAATTCCCTTAATTCCAAATAAATCTCTGACAACACTAGTTGCAGCAAATGGTATTCCCATTTGACCCATTCCATGGGGTCCTGGATTCATCCCAAGTAAAATACAATCTGGATTACCTTGTGATGCGATTTTTAGATATTCTTTGTGAATTTCCCAAGCATAATTGAGTGGGTTGTAGATATAATCTATGATACTTTGATTAATTAATTCTGAAGCGATTTCTTCGCATTTATCGCGAAGTTTTGAAGAAGCAGAAATTAATCTTTCTAATTTCATAATACCACTACTGTTTTATATCGACTACTTTAGCTCCTGATATTTCCAATAATTCATTTGGATGAAGGGGGAAAACTGTCTGAGGAGTTCCTGCAGCACCCCATACCAAATCATAATTCATTAAATCTTGATCCATGAAAATTACAGTTTTATTTAGATGTCCGAAGGGCGGCACTCCACCTACATTATATCCTGTATTTTGTAATACAAACTCTGGATTGGCCATACTAGGCTTATATCCAACTAATCTTTTCAGCTTACCCTTTCTATCTACTTTATTAGATCCGGATGTTATCACTACAATGGCAGCTTCTTTGCCCTTAAATACAATAGATTTTGCAATATGGGATACTTCGCAACCCAATTGATTGGCTGCATCTTCAGAAGTTCGAGTTCCTTCAGGATATTTCATAATTTTAGGGAAAAACCCTATTTTTGAGCATTCTTCCACCCACACCCGGTTGCCATCCATGTATTTCCACAAAGGCATTAGAACTTATGGATTAGGGAATTAATTCAAATCTAGAATGTATCTCGTAAAAATTATCATGAGATTAGTTGAATATGAAATTACTAAGAAATTGTTGGGAATTACAATATTCTTACTATCGGCTACTCCAATCATTTCATACATTCTTTGGATTTTGGATGGATGTGATCCAATTTTCCCATATATTTCAGATTTAGACTTGCAACCCTCTGCTGGGTTAATTTTCACACTAGGATATTCGATTTGTGGAGTCCTTCTATCTATTAATGGATTTCAAATAGCTGCAATGAGAGGTATTTGGATGGAAAATAATAATCTAGAAAGAAAGTGGATAATAATTAATCGGCTTTCGATTATTCCGTCTATAGTATCTGGAATTTGCCTCTCATGGATAGCATTCACCCCCTGGGATGAAGATTTGAGATTGCACCTTATTCAAGCGAATTTTATTTTTTTCGGAAGCATAGCATGGGCAATCATTACAATAATTATTACCTTTAGAATTTCAGAGGAGAATAGAGATTTTGCTACACTAATTAATAAACGAGTTAGTTATACTACGCTATCAATTATAGGATTAATTGGGATGATAGAAAGGGTGTATAAATATCTGCAAATTTCCCCCGAATACTTAGATATAGATTCTAGGACAGGTTTCATTAGTGGATCATGTGTTGCATTGGATGAGAAATTATTAACTCAGTCTGCGGTTTTCGAGTGGATGTATGTAGTTGGTACAATTCTACTAATTTCTACTTTCTTCGGGGAAATAAAAATACTTTCATCTGGTACAAAGGATTAATGAAAATAATTTTCAAATTTATAAAACGTAGTGTGAAAAGAATGAACCAATGTATAATCCAGATATGGCGCCAGAACCAATCCAAATTCCAATCCTAAAGGGCGGATAGTTTCGCTTCCAAACATACATTGACTGCCCTAACCAAAATAGAAATACAATTATGAACCAAGGAAATAGGAATAATTGGGGTAAAAATGAGAATAACATTGAGAGCCAAGTTCCCGCTATTAACTCTATTTTGTTTCCAATTTCAGGCGGAGCAAATTTCAAACCTAGGGATAGGGAAATTAGTAACAGAAATGGAGATATTAGAGAACCTTCAATGAAATAAGGGATGTGAAAAATATAAGGCAAGCAAGCTGCAATGAACCCAAATATACTAGGAATAGCTACTGGCCACAAGGGAGGTTTGTCCCACTTCATGATTATTGGGAAGAATATCCATACATCAAGGCTACTAATTCCTTGAGAGAATTAATTTGTTATGACCACATCCGAGGGGCATGTCGAAAGGGGAAATAGTGCTGGGTTGCCTTGCTCCACATCCGCCGCATGTGGTTTATGCAGAGAATCCGGAGCAGAATGAAGCTTTTGCGGAAGGTGGATGGGAGACTTTGAGATGGGGATATCACCGTTTAGCGAGAAAATTAAAGAATATTGATTATGATGCGATGGTTATTTTCACACCCCATTGGCAAACCTACATTGGGACACATTTCCTTGGGTTGCCAAAATTTAAATCTAAATCCGTTGATCCAGTTTTTCCCAATCTTTTTCGATACAATTATGATATTTCTGTTGATGTTGATCTAGCAGAAGAAATGAAGAGTGCTGCTGCCGATGCAGGAATTATTACTAAAATGATGAGAAATCCGGATTTTAGAGTTGACTACGGGACTATAACTTCATGTCATATGCTTAACCCTGAATGGGATAAGCCCATAGTAACAATAAGTAGTAATAGAAATGCTCATTATTATTCTGCAGAGGTAATGAATGAGCAGGCAGGAGCGTTAGGAGAAGCGTGTGCTAAGGCTATTGAAAAGAGCGGGAAAAGAGTTGTCTTAATTAGTAGTCACAGCCTATCTCACAGGCATTTCGTAACCGAGTCCCCTCTTCCAGAGGACATGAGTAGGGAGCACATATACAACCATAGTCAATATGTCTGGGATATGAAACTGGTTGAATTAATGCGGGAAGGTAAAATGAAAGAAGTTATTGATATTATTCCTGAATTTACAGAACAAACTATTGCAGAAACAGAAGCGGGGGGATTGACTTGGATGATGGCAGCAATGGGTTTCCCAGATTTTTCAGCTGAGATATATGGTTATCAATCTGTAATTGGAACGGGCAATCTAATTGCTGCTTGGGATCCGAACTCGGCGACTAGAGAGATAGTTCTCTGAGGTGATAAAAATGAATGATGAACCTGAGATATTGTTTGGAATTTACTGCCCCCCTCACCCTCAGCCTCTTCTGAGTCCAGATGAAAATAGTGGATATCGCAAATTGAGAGAAGGTTTTGAGACATGTAAAAAGAGGATTGAAGAAAGTGGGGCGGATATTATATTAGTATATTCCACTACATGGCCAAGTATAGTAGGGCATCAAATTCAAGCGCATCCAAATCCTACTTGGACCCATGTGGATGATGATTTTCACTATCTTGGAAGTATGCCGTATTCATTCGAAATTGATACTGAGTTCGCGGAGAAATATGTGGAATGTAGTAAAGAGAGGGGTTTGCACTCCAGGACTGTATCATATGATGGATTTCCCATCGATACTGGTTCGATTGTGGCTCTAAAGTTACTAAACCCGGAAAATAAGATTCCTGCATGCATAGTTTCAAGCAATATGTATGCTAATAGGGCTGAGACGATTGTTCTTGGAAAGGCTGCTAGAGATGCAATTAAAATTCAAGGAAAAAAGGCAGTAGTTGTGGTGGTTTCTAGTCTTTCGAATAGAATGTTCACAGAACATATCGACCCCTCAGATGATAGAATCCATAGTGCTAAGGATGATGAATGGAATAAGAAAATATTAGAATTCTTTGCCGATGGAAGATTAGAAGATATTAGTCAACTTAGTAGGGATATACATAATCAAATTAGAGTTAGCAAGGTAGTCGCTTACAAGCCCGCTTGGTGGATGGCAGCTACAATGGGACAGCACAACAATTACGAAGGAGAAGTGTTAGCTTACGAAGCATTGCACGGTTCTGGAGGGGCAGTAATTATGCTAACTCCATCCAAGCAATCCGTTGGAGATAAAGAATTTGATGAAGATGATGTTGAATTTTATCAAGGAGATAGAGATGTTTTATCGCAGGAGGGTATTTGATGAAAGATGGTCCATTTATTGCAAAATCCGGGCCATCGGCTATGGGTGCATATCCTCACCTAAACAAGGTTGGAGATTTGCTTTTCATTAGTGGAATGGGACCAAGATCTCCTATAAATAATGAAATTCCGGGAGGTCCTGTAAAGGATGAGAATGGTGCGCCATTGAATTATGACATTAAAGCTCAGACCCATTCAGTAATTAAAAATATTAAACTAATTCTAGAAGAATGTGGACTTGGTTTGGAAAATATAGTAGATATACTAGTTTTTCTTGTAGATATGGATAGAGATTTTGTTGAGTACAATAAGATATATGAAGATTATTTTTCAGAAATTTTACCTGCGAGGACTACCATTGGAATTGACTCATTACCATCTCCGATTGCTATAGAATTGAAAGTAGTAGCTAAATTTCATTAGTGATTATGTCCGCCCGGTCCATGAGCATGTCCATGAAGTAATTCTTCGGATGTAGCATCTCTAACACCTACAACCTCTACATTGAATCTTAGAGTCATTCCCGCCATTTGGTGATTGAAATCTATCGTCACCATTTCGCCATCGATTGCAGAAATTGTGAACTGAATTGGCCCTTGATCACTTTGAGCTCCAACAATCATCCCAACTTCTATATTCATGTCATCAGGAAATTGTCCTTTATCCATTTTCTGGATGGCATTCTCATCTCTTTCTCCATATGCCTGGTCAGGAGTTAAAGTGAATTCTCTTTTATCTCCAACTTTAGCCCCCAGAAGTTCTTTTTCAAACCCAGAAATCATTTGTCCGTGACCTACTAGAAACGAAAGTGGTTCCTTCCCCTCACTGCTATCGAATACAACTCCATCTAAATAAGATCCTGTGTAGTTTACTGTAGCTATCTTATCATTCTCTATTACACTTCCCATATTGAATCAAACCTTTTTCCGCGAGAGGATGTTTTCTTCGAAAAAGAACTAGTATCTAATGTGTTGCTTAGTAACCTTGAACTGATAAATTGTAGCGGAGTCTAACATGGAAGGTGCAACTTCTGAAGAATTACGGGGAATCGTAGTTGGACCAACTGATGAAATTGATGAGTTTTTTGAACGGAAATTAGGATTAGTTTCTGTGGTTATAATTTCTCTTTCGGCGATGTTGGGTTCGGGGCTATTTGTACTTCCGGCTCTAGCAATGTTAGAAATGGGAGGTGGCATTACTCCTGTAGGTGGAGTATGGTTAGCTTACTTATTGGCTGCTATTGTTGTCCTTCCTGCGGCCATATCAAAATCGGAATTAGCCTCGGCGATGCCTTTTACTGGAGGGACTTATGTATATATCCAGAAAACTTTTGGTGCCCTTATTGGGACAATTTCTGGATTGGGTTTGTGGGCAAATTTTATGTTAAAATCCGCATTTGCGTTGATAGGATTTAAAGCCTATCTTTGGGTCATTGAAGGGGTTCTGGGTGATTTAATCCAAAGAGAATTGGAAATAGATATTCAAGTTGCAGCACTATTGCTACTTGTTATAATCATTATAATAAATATTAGAGGTTTAAAGAGTATAAAAAAAGTACAAACACCAATTATTCTTTCTGCTACTTCATTCCTATTGGGGCTAAGTTTGTGGTCACTAGTTAGTATGCCAATTAATTGGAATGCAGTTCTTTCTAAGGAAGCTTTTGGAGGTGGAATTAGTTCAGTAGCCGCTACTTCTGCATTTGTTTTCGTATCTTATGCGGGAGTAACAAAAATAGCAGCAGTTGGTGGAGAAATAAAAAATCCGAATAAGAATATACCTAATGGAATACTATTATCATTACTAATTAGTTGCTTTTTGTATGTTTTTATTACATTCTCAATGGCAGCAGTTTTGAGTCCAATAGAGTATATGGAAGAAGATGACATTCACCATGCCCGGCATGATCCAGTGTATATTTTTGCTGAGAATGTGGGCGGGGAGTTAATAGGGACAATTGCAGCAATATTTTCTGTAATAGTCATGACTTCAATGGCAGTTGCTGGAATGATGGCAGCATCTAGATTTCCATTTGCCATGGCAAAAGATAGGTTAATCCCTGGTGCATTTGGAAAGGTAAATCCTAAATTTCAAACTCCGCATTTATCAATAATATTCACTGGATTATCCATGGGTTTAGCGATTACATTTCTTCCTGTGCATGATGTAGCTGAGCTAGCTTCGGGATTTAAGATAATGATTTTTATTATGATTAATATTAGTGTTATAATACTTAGGATTTCTAGTAGCTCACATAATTGGTATTCCCCGGAATGGAAATCACCCATGTACCCATTTATGCAGTTTTTCGGAATATTGGCGGGTATCTGGTTACTTATTCTTATGGGGTCTGAAGCTTTAATTGGGGCCTCTACTGCTATTTTTCTAGGATTATTAATTTTCAAATCATATGGAGAGAATTACAATGAAAGAATTATTTCTCCTTGGGATACTTTCATGCTAACTATGAAGAATTCCGATGAGGTTGAGATTAGAAGGAAGAAAGCTGCATTCTACTCAGTTGACTCTAGAAGTCAAGATGATTTAGACTTGGGAGAATTTACATTGGCCATGAATTACTTGAACCCGGATGGTTTTGAAGAACAATATTTATCGGGACTATTTTCTAAATTAGATAGAGATAAGGATGATAGAATTAGCCTTAGAGAATTCATTGAACTCGATGAAGCTGCTTTGAATTTAGATGCATTTGAAGCCGAGTAGTTGAAGATGTAGGTATGTATCCGAAGTACAGGGAAAGAAATGGTTGTAGCAAGTAGAGCAAAGAAAGTAACTACACATACTCTTCAAGAAATGAAGCAAGCTAAAGAAAAAATATCCATGCTGACTGCATATGATTATTCATTGGCAAAATTGGTTGATGGTGCTGGAATAGATGTAATTTTGGTTGGCGATTCAGCATCGAATGTCATGGCTGGAAACGATACTACAGTTCCAATTACACTTGACCATATGATTTACCATGCTAAGTGTGTAGTAAATGCAGTAGATAGGGCTCTTGTTGTGGTAGATATGCCATTTGGCAGTTATCAAGGAGATTCTAAATTAGCATTAAAAAGTGCAATAAGAATACTGAAAGAATCTGGTGGCCATGCTGTAAAGTTAGAAGGTGGTGTAGAAATTGTTGATTCTATTAAAAGAATACTTACTGCTGGAATTCCAGTCATGGGGCACCTAGGTCTTACCCCTCAATCTATTTACAAATTTGGAACCTACTCTGTAAGAGCCAAAGAGGAAGAAGAAGCGAAAAAACTCATGAGTGATGCGCATGCATTACAAGAAGCAGGATGTTTTTCTGTTGTATTCGAAAAAATTCCTGCAGATTTGGCTGGCAAGGTTAGTGAATCACTAGAGATTCCAACCATTGGAATAGGTGGAGGTCCGGATTGTGATGGACAGGTATTGGTATTGCATGATATGTTAGGAATTACAAAGCAATTTTCTCCCAGATTCTTGAGAAGATACGCTAGCCTAGGAGATACGATAGATTCAGCTGTTAAGCAATATATCTCCGACATTAGGGGCGGAGATTTCCCCAATTCTGAAGAAAGTTACTAATTACTAACTGTTAGTTTTTCCCCAACCTTCAAGGACACTCACTTCTGGGTATTGACTGACGACTATGAGTGAAATGTGGGTGGAACGTCATCGGCCAAAATCTGTAATGGAGATTAAGGGGCAAGAGACGATTGTAGAAAGATTAGGATCTTATGCAAAGTCGGGAACATTTCCGCATCTAATGTTCTCTGGACCACCTGGCACTGGGAAGACTACTGCAGCCCTCGCATTGACTAGGGATGTGTTCGGCGAAAATTTCAGGAATAATATATTGGAAATGAATGCAAGTGATGAAAGAAAATTGGAATCGATTAGAACAAAAGTAAAGCAATTTGCTAGGACGGTTCCACTTCCGGGAACGAAATTCAAGGCGATATTTTTGGATGAAGCTGATGCTTTGACTTCTGATGCTCAAGGTGCATTAAGGAGAATTATGGAGCAATATTCTGATACTTGTCGATTTATTCTTTCGTGTAATTATTCATCAAAGATTATTGAGGCCATTCAATCAAGATGTGCTGTTTTTAGATTTCGACCCCTTGAGGATTCAAAGGTTCTTGAAATGATTTTAGAGGTTGCTGAATCTGAAGGTGTTCAGTTGGAAATTGATGCTGCTGAGGCGATTGCTCAGGTAAGCTTAGGAGATTTGAGGAAAGCAATTACCTCATTGCAAGTTGCATCCTCATTAAGTTCTAGAGTAACAAGAGATATGGTTTACGAGACTACAGCAACCGCTCCGCCTGAAGATTTGGAGAAATTCTTTATTTCGTGTAAGGAAAATGGATTTAAAGATTCTAGGAATAAAATGAAAGATATCCAGGATAAATTTGGATTAGCAGGTACTGACTTAGTAAATCAACTTCATAGAGAATTAGAAAATATTTCATTCATAGATAATAAAAAGAAATTAGAAATTACTGAAATTATGGCAGAAGCAGATTTTAGGATGGTCGAAGGTGGTGGTGAAAAATTACAACTAGATTCTATGACTGCAAGAATATGCATAATAGTGAGCAATTAAGCTACTTGTGATATTAATAGTTTATATTCTTGGCTCCAGTAATTCTTGCCCGTGCTCCAAGGAGCTCCATCTTCATCCATTTTTACAGAAATAGTATAATCTCCTGGCCCTAAATCTCCTAAATTCCATGCCATTCCATAGTCTAGATCATTAGGGGCTACTTCTGGATTATCTGATACCCTATTCGATAGTTGATTTGTCCATAGCCCTCTATTCCATTGACTGACGTTTTCGAATTGTTGCGATTCTATGACTTGATTGTGGACAATTCCTTGTAATGAAACTAAAGGTTCTGATTGTCCTTTCTGTGAAATCGTTATCGAAATATTTGAATCAGTTACATCCAAGTTATCCCTTACGGCTAATCCCAATACAACTTGGATTGAGTCTTGATTAATTGAAAGATCATAAATTGAGTTACTCCAAGTATATCCTGCAATTCCTTCTGTAAATTCTATATCAATTCCATCGGCAACGTGAGGTGGTGCGATATCGGCCAAAGGCGGATTTACGATTGCAAAAGATAGGGCGAGCCACGTAAATAAATACAGAAAACCGGCCCTAAACCAATTTCCTCGAGTATACAAATCATAATAATTTGATGGTATGGTAGCCTTATGTAATGGTTTTAATGTAAAAATAAGTAAAACGGGCAATAACCAAAGAGCTTGTTCTGTTTGCTCCAATGTTGGCATGAAGTAATATCGCATCAATAGCGCTACTAGCAAACCGAAGGTAATCACTAGCCACATTGAAAGTGCATCTGCTTTTTCTTTAGATGCGTGATTAGCGGGTTCAAATGGCTCTAAAGTGGTGCTTATTCTTTCATCTCTGCCTCCATCTCTTGGTTTTTTCTTGCCAGAATAGGCACTAGCCCGGAGAGCTGAGTCCACATCTACCATTGCAATCGAGTTTAAGCGGAGATGTTAGACACATCAATGCTACGTGTGATAGTGAGAGAGAAATTAGTCATTATTATCGGGGAATACTCAAATGTATTTGTTGCGCGGTCCTATTATAATGCCGGGGTGGCGTAGTTGGTAGCGCGTCGGACTCATAGGGCAGCCGTAAGGCATGTTCGCGCCGAAGACCCACTTTGTGATGCCTGAGTCATCCGAAGGTCGCGGGTTCAAGTCCCGCTCCCGGCACCAATTTTGTATTGCTTACGCTAACTATAGATGGGCACTGAGAGCCCCGAAGGGCTATCTCAGTCCTTACGTCTATTTGTGACAATAATAGCAGCACCTAGAAGTGATGCTAAGCTCATAATTGAAGAGAACCCAGGAAGTCCTAAGAAACCGCCATCGTCAGAGTCTTCATCGGGTTGAGTGATGCCAGCTTCTTGCTGTGCCTGTGCATTGTCTCCAATTCCATCGCCATCGGTATCCTTAGACTCTGATTCATCATACGGGAATGCATCTTCGTTATTTCCTACGCCATCCCCATCGCTATCCACGAATTCTAGTGGATCTTCAGGGAATGCATCCGTATTATCTCCAACTCCGTCTGAATCAGTATCAATCCAATCATTGGAATCTGATGGGAATACATCTGCGTTATCTCCAACTCCATCTCCATCGCTATCGAATCTTTCCCTTGGATCATCTGGGAATGCGTCAGAATTATCTCCTACGCCATCTCTATCTGAGTCCCTATGTTCCCCAGCATCTAATGGGAAATAATCCAAGAAGTCCATGAATCCGTCATTATCGTCATCTATATCGTCATTATCTCCGACTCCATCGCCATCCGAATCTAGCCATTCATCCTTATCATTGGGGAATGCGTCGTCGTCATCTCCGACTCCATCGCCATCGCTATCTACAGTTACATCTGGGTTAAGTGGAGCACCATCTAGGTCATTTGGTACACCATCGCCATCTGAATCATTGTCGGAATTATCTCCAACTCCATCTCCATCATTATCGAATTGTTCAGTTGGGTCATCAGGGAACATATCAGAAATATCTCCAACTCCATCTCCATCTGAGTCTGCAGATTCGTTGGCATCATCGGGGAAGGCATCTTCATCATCTGGAACTCCATCACCATCGTTATCATTATCCGCTGAATCACTAACTCCGTCATTATCGTCATCGGTGTCTGCATTGTTGCCAATTCCATCATTATCAGTGTCTAACCACTCTTCTGAATCCCATGGGAATGCGTCTGAGTTATCTCCGACTCCATCGCCATCTGAGTCATACCATTCTGTTGAGTCGTATGGGAATACATCAATAGTATCAGGGAAGCCGTCTAGATCTGAATCTGAAACACAATCGCCTGTGAGGTTATAATATGCAGAGGATGCAGAGCTACCTCCTTCTGAGAATACACTAATTTCAATTTCCACCGTACATACTTCGAAATTTGTATGAACATCGATTAAAGGAGCATCTGATTCAACTCCAGAGGGAACTGTGTACATGCCAGATGAGATATTGTCATATACTCCATCAACATAAACATCATAGTAAATTGTCCAATTGGTGAAATAACTCATATCACTAGCCAGAGCTTGGAATGAGTAAAAGTATGAATATGCTGAAGATTGTCCCATCACATCCATTGGAGTGCCCCAATAACCTGGGCTGAATCCTTCATCTTCTCCAAACAAGCAGTCGTTATTTCCATCATTCACCAAGTCCATATTGATCGTGTCGCCATCATAGCAATCAAACCAGCTATCGTGGTCATTTGTAGAGTCTCCATCGCCATCTGTATCGAATGATAAATCCATATCAAACGGCTCATCAGAACCATCTCCACAATCAACATTTCCATCATTTACGAGACTGAAATTAATATATTGCTCAGCACTATCAGGATCCCCTGCAGTTTCATGACATACATATTCCATTGACCCAGTTGAAGGATAGTAT
>Ga0115011_10000385_pt1 | contig 37291 bp, 27 predicted proteins | sample TroAtlMetagenome_2_FD_88705 | JGI IMG/M metagenome (GOLD analysis project Ga0115011, IMG submission 88705) | Marine eukaryotic phytoplankton communities from Atlantic Ocean - Tropical Atlantic ANT8 Metagenome | ecosystem: Environmental > Aquatic > Marine > Oceanic | place: Tropical Atlantic... | reverse complement strand
GAAACCTTCAACTCGCCTTCGAGACGTGCTAATTCGTATTCCTTTGTGTATTTCTTGAATACCTCAATGTCTGACTTCAGCACTTCGATACGCAACTTGGTAAATTCAACACGGCGACGATGCTCTTCAACCTGATCGCGACTTTCATAGCCACGTTCATACTGGCGTTGCACATATTCAAGTAGTTCCTGATCGGTCAGCAAATCTGCCTCGGCAATGACCAGATCTTTTTCCATACTGGTTAACTCAGCAACAAATCGTCCTTCGAGGTATTCCGGAATAGCAAGTTTATTCTTTTCAACACTTGCTCTCCAATGTTCAGCACCACTTCGAGCCCAGTGAGCGTACTTCGATCGTTCAGCAATCTCTTCGTCGATATAGAGTGTATCGAGCGTCAGAACCACATCTCCTTTCTCAACATAAGTACCAGAATCAACAACCGAAGTCACCGTGTTCTGACCACGTACCCGACATACGATCTCGACATTATCGTACGACTCGAGCGAGCCCTGCTCTGTAACCGAAACAGCCATTTCACCGAGTCTTACTACATGGGTTGGCGCTTTAAGGAAGTCAAGATTCACTTGGACTTCACCGTCATCACTCTTCGCAAAGAGGTAGCCTCCAACACCTAAGCCAACCAATAAGCAACTCACAAAAATCTGAGACCAAATGGAAGCTCCCTGCTGCTGATAATTCTTACTCATCAGTTACGGGCTCCTGAACAACAGAATCTGAATCTGTGTATTCACTGGTATCACCGAGACCTCGATACTGATCCGCACTAGCCAACTCAGTCTGCTCCATGAACTCCAATGGATTTAGAATCACATCTTCCCCCTCTTTCACTCCCTGTTCCACAATAACATAAACATCATTGCTTTCACCAAGAATCACTCGCTGGCGTTTGGGTTGCCCCGTAGATTGTTCAATCCAGCAGAAGTGCCCCTCTTCTGTCTCGAGAATAGCAGATACCGGAACATATAAGACATCCTCATATTCTGCCAGCACAACCTCCACTTCCGCGCTCATGCCGGGCTTGAGCCCCTCTTCACTAGGAAGCGAAATAATCGTATCGTACTTAACAACATTCCCCGACCAGGGGCCCAGAGGTTGAGCGATAGTTGCCACCTCTGACACTTTAGCTTTTAACTCACGATCCGGTAGTTTAACGCTGGCTTCCAGTCCCATCTTTACCCGATCCACGATTGCTTCATGGATGCCGATTTCAATCTGCATTTCCTCGAGATCAGGCATGATCAACAAAATCTGATCATTACTGACACTCACACCTTCCCCAATATCTGGAGTATCTTTCCAGGCGGCTGCCGTGGGATAAATAACGAGTCCATCTTTGGGAGCTTTAATCACACAATTGCCTAATTCCGTTTCCGCTCGAGATCGTCGAGCCATATCCATTTGCAAACCAGCCTGGTCAGCAGAAAGCTTCGACTTATGAGCACTCAAACGCCCCTTGAGCTGTTCCAGATCCATCGCCCGGGTATATCGCTTGTAAACGTCGAGGCGAGTCTGAGCGACCTTGAGTTGCAGTTCTGCCTGAGTCACCGTAAAGGCACTGCCATCAAGTTCCAACTCTGACACGCGCCCCCGCTTAAAAAGCTGACGATACTGTTCGTATTTATCCTTCGAAGCATCGAGGTTAATCTGAGCTCGCTGGACTTCAGCCTCGCGTGACTTAAGGCCTTTGGTATAACGCCCTTCTTCGAACGAATCGATAGCGATTTGAGCTTGAGCTGTATCTGTCTTTGTTTCTTCTAACGTAGCGGTGGCTTCATGAACATTCGTTTTCTGAAGGCTTAAGTTTTCTTCGATCTTTTTCGTATCGAGGCGTACCAGTTCATCTCCTGCCTTCACGATCGCTCCAGACTCAATAACCCAGGTGACCGTATTTCGCCCACGCACCTTACACTTAATTTCAGTATTATCAGAGCTTTCCAGAGTTCCCTGTTCGGTTACAGAAATCTTGATCGGGCCGCGCATTACCTTGTAGGTCAGATTTTCGACAACTTCTTTGGACAACAAGGTATCAGGCAAGTAGTAGACGCCGGCCACAGTACCACCGACAACAAAACCTAAGATCAGAAACCTGAGGACCCAACGCCCAAAACCAGAGCGTTCTTCATTATTTGAATCAATTGACACTTCAATACACTCTTTCCAAATGGTCTCTACGAGAGTTTCACGGTTAAACCATCGATACTAAGCAATCGTGGACATCTACCTATTATATATATTTTCTTTCCCTCCGAGAAAAAAGCTACTCTACCCTGCCATCCAAATGAGGGGGTAACCTTTTGAAGAACTCTATTCGGGATTTGTAATAGATTGTTCTTCGTCAGATTCGCTGGGAATATTTGCCTCTAGGGGTGGACTCGTTTTGTCATCCGGCTGTTTCCCAAGCACTTGTTCTAGTTCGGCGTCCATTCGTTTTTTGGCCCGTTTCAGTACAGCATCTTCAATGCCTTGCTGAAGATTGATTAGCTGCTGAGTTAGTTTCTCCATGCCCTGCAATTCCTCTTCAGGAGATTCCTCGACCATGGTGGAGGATGAGGTAACATCCGCAGCTTCAGGAGCTACTTCCGTATCCATTTGCTTTTCATCCTCTGGTGAATCAACTTCACCTTCTGGCAGGTCAACAGTATTTAGTAGTTCTCCCTCTTCAATTTCCTGTAACATTTCCTTAACAGGTGGCAAGGGTTCATCAACCCAACTCCCACCCTCATCCAACTCCATGATGCCGAGTTCACGTTGTAAACGCATCCGAGCGGCCTGATACTGCATCCAGGTACTCAGAAAGGTCCCTTGTGTTTGAGCCAATCGGCTATAACTGTTCACAATATTCAATGCCAACGTTTCACCAAGCAATTGCTGACTTTGACCTGGCTGAGCTGGCCGTACTGGCCGGTAAAGTCGCGATTGAGTGGAATCGACTAAACGAATCGCGATGGCGACCTGCCGTCGGTCCACTTCCAATTTCTGGCGTAACATTTCAGTTCGACGTAACAACGCCCGCAATCCGTAATTCAGACGGTCCTGGGATTGAATGAACTGCCGTTTATCTTGTTGATAATTGATTAATGATTGTTTCAGTTGATTCCGTTCGAGAAGTCTGGTGATGGGAGCATCGAACTGGATACCAAAGCGCAAGCTACCGGTCTCGGCTCGAAAACTTACCGGATTATTTTTCTTCGTATACAGGTCACCCTCTGCCGTTAAATTGATCGTCGACAACAGTTGGTTCTCACGCATTTTGATTTGACGCCAGGTATCAACCAAGGCGGCTCTGGCATTCTTAAAGTCAAGGCGATTGTGAAGCGCAATTTTGAATGCCTCTTCGAATTGCAATTCGAAAGATCCAACCGATATTTTTTCGAGCTTGGCTCGAGCCTGGGCCAATCCTGCACGATCGGTCAGTCGCTTCAAGCGGCCACGCCAAACGACCATTTCACGAATCGTCTGATCCGGTTCAGCCACTCCTGCGCCATCTTTAATCTGCTGCAAGGCTTCCTTCTCCGTGGCAGCCAGTTCAAGCAATGCTTCCAATTCAGCTTTCAGGCTAAGGCGAGCGGAACGAAATTCCTCAATCTCTATTTCCGACATGCGCGATTCACGTACTTCCGCAGTCTCCCCCATTCCTGCCACATCAAGCTGAATATTCTCGAACCAAACAGCCAAAGCCGGCATGATTGCTTCAAGCTCCATAAGCACGGGCTGTAGACTCTCAAGGGTTACTGGATCTTCCAGATTAGCAATCGATTCGCGCGCTGCTAAAATCTGATCTTCCACACCAAGCGACTCATCCGTGATAAAGGTGAAATCTTCAACTAGTGATTTATCGATGTCGATTGGCAAATCCGGAGGCAAGCCCAGTTCATTGGTCTGATATTGCTCAATCGCATTCTTGTAACCAACATTTCGGTCCAGCAAACTCGATTCCTGTGCAACAACATCCTGACGCATGATGTCCACCTGAACGAGACCCACTAACCCAAGATCTAAGTACTCTTCAAACTGCTCCAAATTCTGTTTCTGGCGTTTCACACTTATTTCAAGGTTTCGAACTGTCTGTTGGTTTTGCAGCAGACCATAGAATCCATTTACAAACGTATTCCCACTGCCAGTGTTGACAAACGTGCCTGAACTCCCCCGACGCACATTGGCGACAGCCGATTCACCGATCGTAACTTGCGTAAAAAAACCTTGCTGGTATTGTGAAAAAGCACGAATGCCTGCCAGTAAATTTCTTTCCGACTGCGTGAGGCTCTCCAACGCAATATGTTTTCCAGCTCCACGCAGTAGAGGCTGCACAAAAGCAAAGTTAGCGATCGACGTTGTGAAATCAGCCGTCTCACCGGTGAACTCAAAGATAAACGAATTCGCAAATCCAACCACTAGATTACCTGCCGTATCAAGCTGACGTCGCATCTGTAATGCCGGATTTTTACCCACCGTTAGTCGATTACTTTCCCGACTCGTCGAAGCTGGGTAAAGAATCGTATTACCTGTGGTTGGGTCAACACGCAGGCCGGCAGGGTTAACAATACCACGGTGACGATAGTTCGTGTTATAGCCGCCGAAATACTGAGAATCCAATCGAAAGCGTTCGGCGGTCACATCGAGAGCTGCTAGATAAAGCGTCTCTTTTTGACGTTGGTACTCAGGCGAATGAATGTACGCCAACTTCAGGGATGCTTCAGCATTGAGCTTAATATTGCCTTCTTCGTCAAACTCAACATACCCGGCTAGTTTTTCCTGCCACTGTTCATTGGTAAATTGACCTGTGACTCCATCTTCGTCCCAGTATTCCCATCCGTCATAACCATTGACCTTGTGCATGTATAAATTGGAATGTACGTCATCTGCCGGGCGGGCAACATCGGTGGATTTTGAGTCGTCATAAAATCGGCTTCGATCATCGACGGCCACCGTGTAGTTCTCTAGATTCCAACGTGGATCGCCTGCTCGCTCGGCAATCACTTCCATCGCCTGCTGATCAGCTTCGCGAAGATAGTTACGATCTGCACATCCTGAGAGGGCGAATGCCACTAAAATCTGGCACGCAATAGCCCGCCATATTTTTGTCCGGAGAGTATTCATATTAATAATTTGTGGTAGGGGTTCGTAGTCGCTTACAATAAACACAGCGCAGATGCCAAATGCAGTACTCCGAACTAGCCTGTAAATCGCCTGGAAATCGTTTTTCAATTAGTTATTCCACTCGTTTTATACGTTTTTCTAAAATTATTTTCCGATGGACGACGCACTAAAATGTGGTCTTTTAACCAAGATCCTTTAGAAGCTTATTACGAAGCGGTTAAGGAATCTCAAGAACGTATCGCAAAAGAAAAAGACTGGGCTTTTCAACGTCGTTTAGTCGAGAAAAGAAGGGTTGCCCGCCTTCCAGGTTGCCCGAAATGTGGAGCAAAGTGCGAGTACGGAATTACTCAGTGTGAGTCATGTAGCCAAACGTTGGTGTGGGCTGAGTATTTAGTCGGATTGCCTGGGGATGAGGTCCAACTGCAGCAACAACTATCGCTGGACCAACAGAAGTACCAAAAACGACGCGAGAAACGACGCCACATCAGAAGGCGATTCCGAGATCGTGAATCACGGTGGAAAAAACAACAACTACTGGCTTTCGCCCTCCTCTCGGTTGCTTTCCTCGTCATTTTTTTTATGCTCTGGCCGGAAATAAAATTCTATCTGCCAGACATCAGCTTTGATTGATCATTCAGCCAACACAACATATCGTTGTTTCTTGTCCATCAGAAATAGTGCTATAATCGCAGGTAACCGTATACCTCTACTTTTATCATGGAGCATTATCATGATTCGCAAACTGGCTACCGTATTCAGCTTTCTGGCTGTCACCATCATTATCTCCGGCGCAATATCCGCAGATGAAAAGAAAGAAAACAAATACACCACTAAGAAGTTCATGCAGGCCGTTAAGACTGGAGGCCTGCACACTAAAATCATCAAAGGCGAAGCTTCTGAAGAGGAAACCAAGCTGTTCGTTGCCTACGTAAAAGCACTTCCTACCAACAAGCCTCCCAAGGGTTCCGCGGATAGTTGGAAGAAACTAACTGGGGCATTGGCAAAAGCCACAGAAGCTCATCTAGCCGGTAAAGAAGGTAGTGCTGAAGCATTGACCAAAGCAATGAATTGCAAAGCATGTCACACTCCTCACAAGGTCTATCCGCCTAAACAGTAGGTTGATGATCCTTTAAGAAGACTTGAGCAATGCTTGGTGAATTTAGGTTTGCCGAGCATTTTTTATTTCCCCCCCCTGACCACTCCTATGAAATTATTCCGAACCCTCACACTTTTAGTGCTTTCAGTACTCTACTACCATTCTCTCAACGCCCAGGATGTCGTCACAGGCACTCTCTTTCCAAAAACAATCACTTACAATCAACCACTTAAAGGCTGGGCCCCCTACACGACAGCTGGAACAATTCATCAGCCATACTCGATGGTATTTCTCTATGCCTCCTGGAAAGAACTGGAACCTATCGAAGGTCAGTACGAATTTGAGAAATGGGAGAAGGAAGATTGGACTCACCCACATGCCGAAGGGAAGCATGTTATCTTTCGTATTTACATGGACTATCCCACGAAAGCATCCGGAATCCCTCTTTGGTTACTCGACAAAGGCGTCGAAACCCAAAAGTACTCGCAACACGGTGGCGGCATAACACCAAATTATAATCATCCGGAAATGCGAAAGTCACTGGCTAACTTCATCGCAGCACTGGGATCCCGCTACAATCTAAATCCTCGTGTTGCATTTATCCAACTGGGACTTCTCGGACATTGGGGGGAATGGCACACCTATCCACAGACTGAGCGTTTTGCTGACCATACCACAACTAAAATTGTTGTCGAAGCATATCGTAAAGCGTTCCCGGACAAAATGTTGATGGCCCGATATCCACGTGGCTACGCAGCCATCCCAAAGTGGCTCGGGTTTCATGACGATATGTTCCCGGCCGACACTCAAAACGGGAAAGACTGGGCATTCCTGACCACACTCAAAGCATCTGGGCAGGATAAAAACTGGATGGTCGCTCCTGTCGGCGGTGAAATGGAGCCTTTTCAATCCGAAAAGTGGATGCTCCCGCAATATGGAAATACACAGAAAGCATTACGTAATGGTCACTTCTCCTGGATCGGCCCCTACTGTCCTGCACTAGTTGAAACCAAAAACCAAGAGTACCTAAACAATTGCAAAGAACTCCTACAGCAAATGGGGTATGACTTTCGTATTCTTACGTACGAACACAAACGAACGATCAAGCAAGGCGATCCCCTCCAGTTATCCCTTACCGGAAAGAACCTGGGGATTGCCCCGTTTTATTACAAGTGGCCTGTCTTTCTGGCATTGATCAATACCGATGGAAAAATTGCAACGACCGAAACCGATTTGGATATTCGTCTCTGGAGACCGGGTGAGTTCAAAACACTCATGACGGCCCCCTCCCAGAACCTTCCACCGGGACTTTATCGTCTGGGGATTGGAGTGATCGACCCCTGGACCCAGAAGCCTCGTCTAAAGTTTTCTAACAAAATGGAACTCCACAAAGATGGTTGGCAAATCTTTAGCCATCTCGAAATAACCAAATAACTGGCTCGGTTTACTGCATTAATTGGCTAACCGTCAAAACTCATTTCAGCCGATAAGACTTAAAAGGTTTGAAGAGAAGTGAGCAGAAAATTGTGAATGAGTTAAAGCGAATATTCAGGCTCGACCTGCGCTCGATAGCGTTAATGAGGATAGCCGTCGCATGTGTTCTGATTGGTGACCTCATCGACAGGCTTATTCAATTTCAACACTTTTACTCGATTGACGGCGTCATCCCCTTTGCTTCGGCACAGGAATACTATGCCAATATGCCCACCTGGTCATTCCACCTACTTGTAGAAAGTGACCCTTATCAGCTTTTTCTATTTGGAATTCATATAGCCTTTGCCTGCGGGCTCCTGCTGGGGTTCAAGTCGCGTGTTGCCGCAGCCGGCTGCTGGATTCTGTTTGGCTCGCTGATCGCCAGAGCGCCCGCACTACTAACCGGCGGTGATATGCTCATGTCATCCATGTTGTTTTGGTTGATCTGGATTCCATCGGGGCGTTTTCTAAGTCTGGATTCGAAACTTAAGAAATCCACTACATCATCCGTAACAACACACTGCAGTTTGGCAACCGTTGGAATACTGATGCAGTTTGTCGTGATGTATACACTTACCGGAATCTACAAGTGGAATCCGGAATGGCATGACGGGACGGCTCTTTTTGTGATCATGGATGATCATGCACTCACCAAACCACTCGGGATTTGGCTAACCCAATATCCGGGTCTCCTGAAACTACTTACCTATGGAACGTTAGTTGTTGAACTCGCCGCACCAGTTCTCCTCCTGAGTCCGGTGGCGACGCAACGATTCCGAAGTATCGGAGTCGCACTATTCATCGGCCTGCATGCAGGTATCTTTCTCACGATGGAAGTACTTGGTTTTTCGCCTATCAGTATCGCAGGCTTGCTGGCAATCATCCCGCCACTCTTCTGGAATTACGCTCCCTTAAAACCAATCGCAAAACGACTAGGCAACTTCACTTCCGAGGAAAACTCTGAGAAAAGCGGCGAGAATACCGCCGCAGATTTCCCTGGCCAACCGCTCTCACTTACCGAAAAAATCACCGAATGCTGCGCCGGAGTTGGTTTAGCTTGCATGCTTTTCTTCGCCACCTGGCAAATGCTCCTGCACGGTGAGCTAGTGCAGACACAATACAAAGTGAACTGGAGCGTTCACCAATTACGAATGGATCAAACGTGGACAATGTTCCACATTCCAAGCCAACTTTGCTATCGCTATTTACTGGAAGGGAGAGACGCAAACGGTGAATTTGTGGATCTTCTTCGCGGTAACAAAACTCGGCCTACAGTGGATGATGAACCCCAGATACCTGAGAAGCCAATCCGCTTTGAATCATCTCGCTGGTTACTGCTTTATCGTCAGATGGGAACCTCCCAATATTTCAATCAACAACTACACACCATTCGCTATTTACAAACCCACAATCCTGCCCGTGCCGATTTACCCACGGCGAAGCAACTTGGGATAAAGGAAATCGTGTTTCATGGAGCGGCCGGTACCAGAGACGTAAGAGCCCTTACTAATCTGATTGTACTGAGTCATGTAGACTTCCGAGCCAAAGGGGGATACTACGGTGGTCAGCCCCATGGAGCGTGGGAACACTTCCGAGATGACAGCTCGCTCGACTCTAAAGGAACATACGACTATGGTCTGCGTCATGGTAAGTGGCAATTCTACCACCCCAATGGTCAACTAGCTTCTGAAGGAGACTTTGATCTGGGACACGAGCACGGCTTGTGGACCATGTACGACCAGGAAGGAAGTCGAACTGCTCATGGAGAATTTGTCGATGGGCAAAAAGAAGGTACCTGGACGTTTTGGTACGACAATGGTGGCATCTCGACTGGCTTTTTCAAGGACGATGAATTAGTCAATGAATGAAGTCACGACCGTCTACAATTATTCTCTGGTCGAAAAGCCTTGCAGTGACTAAACTTTACCATCTTATCTCATTTAAAGATTTATGACTTTGTTTGCACATTCCCTACCCCCGAATGCCGGTTTTCTGCCAACTCGTGCGTCATTGATGCTCGATGCTGTCTTCTTAGCAATGTTTCTCGTGGTTCCCATCCTATTGTGGAGTATCCGACTTGCCAAAAAGGGGAAATATCAACTGCACAAAAAAGTTCAAATCGTGACGGCAGTCGTTTTGTTGGTGGCGATTATCGCCTTCGAACTTGATATGCAGATCTTTGGCTGGAAACAGTACCTGGACCCACATCGTCCTTTTTCAATCATTACCACCTACCTCATCATTCACCTTTGCTTTGCCATTCCCACCTTATTGCTCTGGCCTACCGTGATCATTCTGGGGATAAAACGTTTTCCCCATCCACCTAAGCCCAATGAACATAGCAAACTGCATAAACGTCTGGGTTGGATTTCAGCATTCGGAATGATCTTAACCAGCATTACCGGCTGGATCTTTTACTACATCGCATTTGTGTCCGTCGTGTAGTTTCATCACCAGACACCGTCTATTTGCTGCCACTACGGTTACGTCGCGTACGCTCGATCCTGATTCGGCAACCGATCGCAACCGTTTCCTGCTTGGCGGGAAGTTTACCTTCCTTAGCCGCGGCAACGGCTAACTCGAGATACCGAACTTTCACTTTGTCCGAATCAGTGCTGTCATCCATTGCTCCCATGTAAACAACCTGACGTTCTTTATTCAGAACAAAGCACTCCGGTGTATATCCGGCACCGAACTTTTTGGCGATTTCCTGAGTCTCATCAAACAGATACGGGAAGTTAAAGCCTTTCTGTTTTGCTCGTTCTTTCATGGCCGGAAGGAGATCTTCCTCCACTTTATTTACGTTAATTGCCACTAACGCCACATTGGCTTTCTTCGCCTCTCTGGCGAACGTGACTAATCGATCTTCATAATCAACCGCATAGGGACAACTGTTACAGGTAAATACGACGACCAGTACGTCATAATCTTTGAAATCGTCAAAAGCATATTTCTTACCATCGGTGGCCGGTAAAGCTGTCCATTTGGGAGCCGGATCCTTGATATCTAAGACAGGATTGAATTCTCCGGCTTTGGCGGACGGGAGGAGTAAACTAAATGCCAAAACAAGCATTAGGACGATTCGCATAGCTAATCTTTCTTTCTCTGTTGTCGCAGGAAATTGTTTCTTTGCTCAATGTAACCTGTCATGTGTTTGCATTCCACTAACCAAGGCCCGCGTAACGGACGATCGTCTTAATTCCCTGTGGCTCTCGATTTGTATAGTGCCACAAGCTTTCAGACGGATCTACCTGCTCTGTAATCATACTGGCAATCGTCTCGCCATATTGCGAATTCAAACCCGCCAGATGATTGATCGCTGACTGCATATCCTGAGGCGCGTTATTTACCGTACCAAGATAGAGATGATTACCAAGAATCGCATTTCTCATGATCCGATTGACATCAAATTCACGTGTCTGAGGTAATCGAGAAGCACCCAGCCAAACCATAATGCCACAACCGGCTAAGAGGCCGGCAGCCTGCATCATCACCCGATCATTACCAGTACACTCCAAAATCAATTCGAAACCATCCTGTTCGACACTTTCTGGAGTAAAGTCCAGGGTATCAGCATTCACATACTTAGCATCGAAGTCACGAACCACACCGGCTCGGAATGTATCCTCGGTATCGCGACCGTAGACAGTCACTTCCCACCCACGCGCTCGACAACAAATGACCGCAGCAAATGCAATCGGTCCCATCCCAGTAATTAATACCCGTGGAGGATGATCCACCCACTCCTGATTACCTAACCGTGCCGCCTGCGTTTGCTCCGCTTCCCGTACCGCTTTTTCGGAAACCGAAATTGGTTCCGACAGAATCGCTACTTGTTCTATACCTTCCGGTACCGGATATAGAAACTCGGGACGATCAATCCACTGAGGAAGTGAAAATCCATGTTCCCATACGATGCCTCGCTCAACATAAGCGCCCCATGGCATCATGTCCGGGCGACGATTCATTTTAAACCTTTCGATTCCTTCGGTGGTGAGGCCGGTGGTTGGACGCCGAACTGCCGGCACAACCAAATCTCCAGGCTTCACCTGATCTACACCTTCGCCAACCTCAAGAACCCGAGCTAAACACTCATGTCCTAAGACCAACTGCTCATCGCCAGGCGGTACGTGAGGAGTCCCTGCATGAAGGATCTCCCGGTCCGTTCCACAAACCCCCAAAAATACTGTTTCACAAATCACTTCGCCGGCTGAAACTTTAGACGGCTCGATCGGGTCGACAAGTTGAGGCTGCGAATTCCCCGGAATCGCGGCAATAGACTGAAACGACATTGTCCAATTACTTTCTCTTTTACTTACTTAGTAACTGATACGGCTTGGCTGAGACATGCGTTGGCTCACCGGCGACAAGCTCACTTACTAACTTGCCTGTCGCGGGACCCATTGATAGTCCCAACATATTATGGCCTGTTGCAACCAGCACATTATCCATCCGTGGACTGGTGTCAATAATAGGAATTCCATGGTAGATCATTGGTCGCCAACCATACCATTCTTCTTCAACATAATCACCATAAGGCTCACGCAGGTAGGGTTCAGCACCTTTCTTTAGCAACTCAATCCGACGTCGATTAATGGAAGTGTCATAGCCGGAAAATTCCATGGTTGACCCTAAACGATAACCTGATAGCATCGGCGTCATGACAACACGATGCTGAGGAAAGATCATCGGAATGCGTGGCGAGTACTGAGGCTTCGGATAAGTTAACGAATAACCTTTTCCCGGTTGGATAGGAAGATCGGCCCCGATTTCCTTCTCCCATTGCGGAGAAATCGCACCCACAGCAAGCACAAACTTGTCTGCTTCTATAACACCATCCCGAGTTAAAACCCCGGTTGCTTTAATCCCCTTCCGCTTAAACTTAAAGACCTCCGTGCCTTCACGAACATCCACATCATAGTTTTGCAACACACGCTTCCACTCTGACATCAGGCGGTCCGGACGTAAATGAGCATCCTCTTCGTAATACCAACCGCCGGCAACATCCTCAGCCACAACCGGTTCAAGTTCAGATAAGGCACAAGTATCAAAGCGTGTGGCTGGCAACGAGAAGTGCTTCGTCAGGAAGTCATCCGTAGCCTGATAAGAATCCATAGCGGCTTGATCTTTATATACATAAAGCAAACCATTCTTCTGCCATTCACATTCAATCTGCTCCCTCTCGATCAGGCTTTGGTAAAGATGCAGCGATGATTCGAGTAGCGGCATACGAGCTTCCGCCGCCTGTAACATGTGACGCTGATTACATCGCAGCGCGAACTTTACTAACCACAACCATAATCGCGGACTAAAACGCGGCTTGATGTAGAGCGGGTTATGTCGTTTGAACAGAGTCTTCAGTGTGCTCGAGACGGCACCGGGACTAGCCAGTGGCAAGGCATCACTAGGGCAAATCAGGCCACAATTTCCATGGGAACACTCACTACCGAGGGTGTTCTTATCGATTAATGTAACTCGATAACCAGCCTGACGAAGAAAATAGGCGCTCGAAGCTCCGATGACTCCGCCCCCAATAACAATAACGTGTGACTGCTTCTGCTCTGCCATGGTTAGCTACCCGATTTCCCAATTCCAAATCGGAGATGATCACCTTGTTGTAGTATCATTTGAGTGTCCGCGGTAATATACGCCGTTCCCCGAACCGTTGGAATACAACGCGATCCGTCTTCATTCCAGACCGCTGAAGCTTCAAAAACACTACCCACAATACTTTCTTGTCGCCATATTTCGCCCGGAGCAATAACACCATCGGCCAAAAGGCAGGCCACTTTGGCGCTCGTCCCCGTCCCACATGGCGAACGATCGTATTGCAACCCGGGACACAACACGAAATTCCTCGAGTCGGCATTTGGATTGTCTGTTTCAGAGAACAGCTCAATGTGATCGATGACTTTTCCGTCTTCCCCCACAATTCCATTACCAGCCAATGCAGACGTCACTGCGATACAGTAGTCGGTCAAGCTGGGAACATTTTCAATCTCGAGTTGCTGACCATGATCCTTAATCAAAAAGAACCAATTTCCGCCCCAGGCAATATCGCCCTGAGCCACACCGTACCCCGGTACATCAATGGCAACATCTTTGCGGTATCGGTAGCTGGAGACATTCGTCAATTCAACGGTATGATCGTCTACTAACTCAAATTCGATAACACCTACCGGTGACTCAACTTTTTGACTTCCCAACTCGATTTGCCCAAGATAGTTGAGTGTAACGCCAAGTCCGATAGTCCCATGGCCACACATCCATAATGAGCCGACGTTATTAAAAAAGATGATCCCATAGTCACATTCGGGATGTTCGGAAGGTACAAGCAGAGCACCAACCATGGCATCCCAACCTCGTGGCTCATTCACGATGGCACTGCGAAAGTCGTCAAATTTTTCATTAAAGACCTGCATTTGCTTCAACACGGAACCACCACCCAACTCCGGAACGCCGGAAATGACAATCCGCGTAGGCTCGCCGCCGGTATGTGAATCTATAGCACGTATTGGTTCTGACATCGCGTTATCTAATTTCCAGAACCGGCTCACCAAGTACATCCATGCGAGGTGCACAGCCCATGCCTGGGTCGGTCGAGGCACTCATGCGACCGTTGACTCGCTGCGGGGCATTTTCGGCATTGCTAACGGGCCCGTAACTATTGAAGTCGGTGGAACTGAAGAGGAGGTCCGTGGGTGTGCTATGTGCTAAATGAGCAATCGCTGCGGTCGTGATATCACCGCCCCAGCTATCTTCGATCGTCATCCCCACGCCAATCGAAGCACATAGTTCTCGAGCCTGGGCTGCTTTGGTCAGACCACCGAACTTACTAATTTTGATATTCACCACATCCATAGCCTGATCGGCATAACCTTTCATCAGGACATCGAGCGAATCAATACACTCGTCCATCACAAAAGGATGATTAGTGCGTCGTCGAATCGAGAGACATTCTTCATAGCTAAAGCACGGCTGTTCAATATACACGTCGACATCTGCCACACCGCGCACCACTCTGGCCGCTTCATGCATCAGCCAGCCGGTATTGGCATCAGCAACAAGTTTGTCGCCCGTCTCAAGGCGTTCAGCAACTTTATGAATTCGTTGAATATCAACATCGGGATCACCACCCACTTTAAGTTGGAAACGGCGGTAACCTTCCTCACGATAACTCTGAACATTATCGGCCATCGCTTCAGGCTCTTGCTGTGAGATAGCTCGATAAAGAACAAAATCGTCCCCATAACGGCCTCCCAATAATTCACAAATTGGCAATCCTGCCGTTTGCCCTTTGATATCCCAGCAGGCTATATCAATGGGAGACTTTACATACGGATGACCTTTCAACGCACGATCCATCAATCGATTCAGAGGACCCAGCTTTAGTGGATCCTGACCAATCAGGTGTGGGCCCAATTCGCGGATGCCGCTGCGAACACCGGCAGCATAGGCAGGTAAATAAAACGGCCCCAGAGGACAGCACTCCCCATAGCCGGCTAGTCCGGTATCTGTAATGACTTCCACTACATTACTATCAAATACGGTCACCGATTTACCACCGGACCACTTATAAGTCGTTTCATGCAGAGGAAGGTCTACCTGATATACGCGAATAGCTTCGATCTTCATCGATGTTTATCTCCAGATAATTTTTTCTTTGACAGGCTGTGGAGCCCCTTTTTTCCGTTCGGGCCAATCGTTCTTGGGATAGCCCAAATAAAAGATTCCTAAACAGCGATCTTCTTCTCCCTCGAACCCGAATTCCGCTCTTACGGCCGGGACGTCATAGACGGGAGCCGTAGACCAAAATCCACCTAGTCCCTCCGCCGCTGCTGACAAATGTAAATTTTGTACTGCACAGGCAACAGCCATGACTTCTTCTTCGGCAGGGATTTTACCCGGATGTCGCTTCATTCCTAAAACAACTGCGGCCCGAGTGCATTCCGCATAGGATGCCATTTTCTCTCGCTTTGCTTCTCTAAATTCTTCTTTCGACGTATGAGCGGTATAAGCCTGACGTAAAAATTCTGCGAGGTCTTTTAAGGAGTCTCCCTGATAAACCGTAAACCGCCAGGGTTCCGTGAGTCCGTGCGTTGGCGCCCAATTAGCGTTACTGAGCAACTGTTCAATCGTCTCTTTGCTTACCGGATGATCCGAAAAATTAGACTCGCCGATGCTTACAATCGGCTTAACTGTGCGCCTAAATTCGATCAGTTCAGTAAGTGACTGCAAGTCGATCATGATTAACTCAATTGGCTTTTAAGAAAGAAATTCACTATGAGCAGAGCTAGTTTCTGCCTCACGTTACCTGTTGATTGTACTTATGGACATTTCGAGTGTTAACCATGATTTACGGCGGATTTCAATCTGCCCGGGACGGTCTTCGAGACTAGGATTCCAAGTGGTATACTAAGGCACTCAAAAACATACGCGCCCATAGCTCAGCTGGATAGAGCAACGGACTTCTAATCCGTAGGTCGCAGGTTCGAATCCTGCTGGGCGTGCTTTCACTAAAAAGAATGAATATCTACCTGGTGCGGAATCATTCATCCTTTTTACCCTTGTGTGATTTGAAGGCGTGAACAATCCCCATCAGCCCGACAAATAACAAGACCAATCCAAGCAAAATACCTTCCACAGCTCCGATCATGTCTGCAAAGAACATAAGCGCCCCACCAACCAATGCTGTGAAGATCCAAAGTGGATATCTGATGATCGCTAAACTAACAGAGTAAACCTTATACAATCCGGATTCAGGATTTTTGGCTGCCCGCACACCCAGCTTCAGGACAACAACCGCAATTAGCATACCGATTGTCCCCAACAGTTCCAGGGCAATCTGTGCCCAAACAAACATTTGAATTAGCTCCCATCATCAGAGGCTGAATAGCATATTATCTTTTCTATAACCTACTTTCATCGAACGTTGAGATGCAAACAATTTGAACAGAACATTAGTCCCATCGCGTTAAACTTTCGTCACCTCTGGAAACCCTCGATGAGATCAGCGAGATTTGTGTTTTGCAGTCTATCTGAGGAACTATTTGTTTCGGTAAACTCTATAGTTCACGGTTTCTCACTCACCTGCTTGGTGCCTTGTCGGGCATGATGTTTTTTGACCTAAGGAAAGAACTATGGCTCGGTCATTTGTCAGATACCTCATCAACATACCGTTGCTTCTCCTAATCAGCTGTTGCTCCCATCTTGTCGGCGAGGAAGATCCGCGTTGGACGCTGAGCTACGACGCCGGGTACCGTGATGCCCGTGGGGCGTATGCCGGTGGTAGCGAAATCATGCATCTCGTCTCTCATCAAGGAAAACTCTATGCCTCCAATGGATACTGGATGGACGCTCACTGGGTGATTCCACCGGATGCCCAAAAACAGTCAGCACAGGTCCTGCGGCTCGACAAGCCCGATGATAATTGGCAGGTCGATCTGGAGATGGGAGCAACGAACGGTTACGACCTTCGATATATGAAGGGTAACATCCTCAAGTCAGTCACATTTTCATACGGGGCCGATGGCAAGCCACTCGAGCGTCCGGTCAATTTACTCGTCATGGCAGCCGGCGCAACTTTCGAGCGCGGCGGGGCGGTTTCCGCCTGGGTCCGTGATGACACCAAGGGTACCTGGAATCACTCGATCGTTCGGCACGGTGCCAACGGTGGTGGAATCCGCTGGGTTCCCAGAGACTTGGAAGTCTATCGTGACAAAATAACAGGCGTTGAACGCCTCATCCTTCTGCTGGGAAATCCTGGCGTTGTTTCCGGGGTCTATGATCCGAATATTCCAGGTAAGATTCGTTGGGAAACAGTACTTGAATATCCGTTTCCGGACGTCGGTAGCGTCTCGACTCGCCCTCTTGGAATCGTACAGGCTAACAACTCACTTTTGTTCTCGGTGGACGACGCTATCCTTCGCCGGAACGACGGCATACGCCCCAGCTATACCGAAATCATCCGACTGGCTGATGATGTCGATACAGATGTCGGAGGTATTCGCGGACTAACCGCCATCAACAATCCAAACGGGCCGGGACAGTCGATTCTATTCTTATGGGCACCGGGAGGACGATCGACCAGTCAAGTCAAACGACTGGACCCCGACGGCAGAGGGGGTTACTCCCTCCATGACGAAGAAAACATGATGGAACTCATGGAAAAGCATCTTGGCCAGGACGTGACTTACACCTTAGGGGCTCACAATATGATGTATCCGATTCATGATCCTCAAAGTGGCGAACTTGTACACCTCATTGGATTCCAGGGAAACCTGGCGGGAAAGAACCATCTGCAATGGGCGGGAAGTCGACTCTATGCCGGTGCACTATATGCCATCCGCCGCGCCGATCAGACTTATTCTATCCATGAAGTAAATAATGCCTACTCACCGGGCAAGCCCACGCTCGTCTCCCCTCGTGCATTCTGCCTTTCTCCTTTCGAAGACAACACACTTTTCATTGGTGGACATGATTCCAGCAATCGCATCTCGGACGACATGGCCTGGATTTGCAAGGCGCCTCTAGAAGTTGTTTTAGGAACCAAAAAGGGGCTTGATCTAACCGAGACACCACTCGAATCAAATATAGAGGAAAAGTTACAGGCAGGGCCCGTTTACGAATTGAGAATATACAAAGCCAACGAAAATCGTTTTGACCACCTGCTTGCCCGTTTCCGTGAATACACGGATCGCATTTTTACCAAATACAACATGGAATCATTAGGTTACTGGGTTCCCACCGATGGAACGGTTCGCCAAAAACGCCGCATTCTATACATCCTTAAACATCCATCACGTTACGACGCTTACTCGAATTGGATCCACTTCACCAACGACCGGGAATGGCAACAAGTTCTCGAAATGCCCACTTTTAAAGGACTCTTAGCTGAAAAACCAACCAGCCTCTTCATGAATGAAACCGAATATTCAAATCAGTTCGGAAAGGGGTTTAATGAAGAAGCGGGCGTTTTAGAACTTCGTACCTACACTGCCCGAGAAGGCAAACTTAGTACTTTGAACAATCGATTCCAAAGTCATACCACTACCTTATTCGAGAAGCATGGGATGGCGAATCTTGCCTGTTGGACAGCCTTCGACGCTCCGGAAAACAAAACCACTTTGATCTATATGCTCCAACATAAAAATCGTGAACAGGCCAATGCAAATTGGAAAGCTTTCCTGTCAGATCCTGACTGGCAACAAGTATATGCTGAGTCGACCAGCGATGGAAAGTTGCTCGCAAAACCACCAGCGAGGCTCTATCTTCGGGCGTTGGACGTTTCCGTTCCCTAGGCGACTAAAAGCCAGAAGTTTCAAATCTCCCCATGAGACGGGGGACATCAAATGATGTCTTCTTGATTACTGCTCAGTGGTGTAAGGACGGTATTTGGGAATGGGGACATAATTCCCTTTACCTTTTTCCCAGCGAAACATATCACCATCGACAACCAAATCTTTGCGGGCATTTAGCTTTTCCTCCGGAGCCGCAAAGACTTTAGGCGCAACCTTTTGCAGTTCTGCTTTTAACTCTGCAAAACGCTCATCCGCAGCAAGATTTCTCCACTCATTGGGATCCTTACTAAGGTCATACAACTCTTCTCCGTCTTCTCCATACCGGATATACCTCCAGTCTCGATTGATGACGGCATACTCTCCAGGCTTCACATAGGGAAGAAAGATACTTCGGTCACTTGCTTTCGCCGGTTCACGCAGCGTTGCTGCCAAGGAGGTCCCCTCTAGTATTTGGCGAGGTTTTGGTAATTTGCACATCTCCACCAACGTCGGGTAGATATCAATCAAACTCACCGTCACATCGGTGTCTACCCCGTTAGCCACTTGGGGGCCGGCCCAGATAAAAGGCACATTCGAAGTACGCTCCCACAATGTATGCTTCCCCCACTGCCCCTTCTCGCCAAGGTGATAGCCGTGGTCACTCCATAAAACAACAATCGTATTGTCAGCATAGGGGCTGGCGTCCAACGCATTCAAAACCCGGCCTAACATTGCATCTGCATAACTAACGCAAGCCAGGTATCCATGCATCGCATCCTGATAAGCTTTCATAGAAATAAGTCTGTCAAAGTGCAAACGCTTCCGATTTACACGCACCTTTTGTATTTTTTCCGGCAAGTCTTCTAAGTCATCCTCAAGCAAAGGAGGCAACTTAATCTCTTGAGGATCATAAAGATCGAAATATTTTTGAGGACAATAGTTGGGATAGTGGGGAGCATAGAGTCCACAAGCCAGAAAGAATGGTTTCTCATGGTTCTTCTGTAGCTGCTCCACTGCCCAGTTGGCTCGAATCGTATCCGCTATTTCCTCTTCTTTTGCGTTATCAACGGCTCCCCACTCCAGGAATAGACCCGCACTGAATTGCTTCCCGCGGTTGTAACGACTGTTAGGAAACGGTTGGGGCACCGGCGTCTCACTGCTCCAGGATTCCATCGGCCAACCTCGTTCACGCTGAATTTGATTACGCAAATAGAATTCAGTCCAACCTCTCTGGTCGATGGCCCCGGTCGGATGGTGATACAGCTTTCCCGTACCCAGAGTCGTATAACCTGCCTTGGCAAAACTCGTCTGGAGAGATTCTATTTCAGGCCTGGCAACAAAGTAATTCGGAGTCATGTAACAACCGGTCGTCGAAGCATACAAACCTGAAAAAATTGCGGCGCGGCTAGGAGCACAAAACACACCAGCCGTGTGCCCATTGGTAAAACAAACACCCCGCGCGGCGAGCCGATCGAGATTGGGAGTAATCGCATTAGGCGTCGATTCCAAACAGCCAATCCAGTCGTTCATATCATCGACTGCCAAAAACAACACGTTTGGCCGATCATCAGCAGGAAGTGATGTACAACAAAGAGTCAGTACAAAAAGTAACTCCAAAACACGATTCATTTGTTAAAGCTTTCCATGAGATTCCCCCGACTTCTAAACTCGAATATTAAACAATGTAACACGATTCACCCGAATCCCTAACGCACTCAGACATGGATTAGTAACACAACTTACCGATCAGGAAGTAAAATAAAGCCAAGGATTAATTTTCACGGACTAGCTAATACTCAATCATGCCATTGACTCGTCTTATTATCACATTCGCATTACTCGTTGCACTCGATGCGACGAAGGTTCATGCAATGCAACCAGAAGTCACTACAGCACTTGCGGTGAAAGGCGAGTTAATCCTGGAAGACAACGGATCCCAAGACCGTGAACGTGGAAAAGCCGTACCATTAAATGAATATACCGCTGTTCGACTTGGTGCCGGAAAATGGGAACGCACCGGTAACGACAACAACATCTGGCGTTCAACTCACTCACCTGATGCCGGGCATGTGCCGGTGATGGCGTACCAGGGCTTTGATGAGAGAAACCTAATCATTGAGGTGACATTTCGTTTTGGGAAAAACACCCAGCCCTGGCATCATCAGTGCTTTCGCATTGCTACTGACCGGCGACCGGACATTACAGGACACATCCTCTCTGCGTGGGCTAACGTCAACAATGACTTCATCGAATCCGGTTTTCTGCTTCAACACATTCGCAAGACACCTGAAAAACAAGTCATCCAAGACCTACTACTCGACTATCAGAATCTCCGGCTTGCTCCTAACAAATGGCACACTGCCCTACTGGAAATCGTGGGGGAGGAGGCACTCTTTAGAGTCGGCAATCATGTGGCCTACACAAAGACCAATCAAATCACAACTTCAAAAACACTCGTGTCATTAACCATGGGTAGCACCTGGCACGAAATGAAACGTGTTCGCATTTGGAGAGCCGAGCTAGATCCAAAATGGGAACACACCAAGGACAATATACTTTCCAAACGAAGAACATTTGAAGCGATGGAACACCACTACAAAAACCCCTCACCTCATTAGCCGTGGAACAAATTAGATACCATGCAAGTTATAGACATCGCTGACAAACTCCGTACATTCCATGAACATTGGTCTCCCAAAGTAATTGCCGAGCTTAATGGGCAGCATCTTAAAGTAGTCAAACTGCTTGGCGAATTTGACTGGCACTTCCATGAACACGAAGATGAATTGTTCTGGGTTATTCAGGGAACACTGGTGATTCACTTCCGTGACTCATCCATTCAATTGGAGTCTGGTCAAATGTGTGTGATTCCGAAAGGAGTCGAACATAAACCAGTCGCGGAAGAAGAATGTGAAGTCGTACTGTTTGAGCCTGTTGGTACACTCAACACCGGCAATCTGGAAAACAATCGTACCGTTAGCAAGCCCGAAGTGATTTAACAACCACCGTTATAATATAGAAACAGGATTAGACTTCCTATGGCACGACCAGCCTTTATATTCCTTATTCTTATCGCCGCCTCGACCTCCAAGGAAGTTTTATCCGCGGACAGGCCAAACGTACTATTGATTTCGATCGATGATCTCAACGACTGGACAGGTTGCCTCGGTGGCCATCCACAGGCCAAGACTCCTAATATTGATCGTTTAGCCGATCGAGGCACTCTGTTCTCCAATGCCCATTGCCAGTCACCGGTATGTAACCCATCTCGAGCCAGTATGCAGACCGGCCGATATCCCCACACTTCCGGAATCTACTTCCTATCTCCAGATTTAAAACAGTCACCGAAGTTGCAAAACCTGGATACCCTTCCAGAACGATTTGCCAAGCATGACTACCAAACATTAGCGGCCGGGAAGATTTTCCACCGACAAGATCAACGATTCTTCCAAGACTATGGAGGGTCGATGGGAGGATTCGGCCCTCGCCCCGAAACTAAGATTTCACAACCGCATGGACACCCGCTTTGGGACTGGGGCGCATTTCCTGAACAGGATGAGATGATGCCTGACTATAAAATCGCTCACTGGGCCGTCGAAAAGCTAAATGCCCTTCCGGAAGATTTGAAGAAGCCCTTTTTCATGGGGGTCGGATTCTACCGACCTCATGTCCCGATGTTTGCTCCTAAGAAGTGGTTCGACCTATTCCCGAAAGACCAAATCAAGCTACCAGTCGTGCAAGCAAAAGATCGTGACGATCTTAGCGATTATGCGATTGCACTGACCAATGAAAAGCACGTATCACCGGAGCATAGCTGGGTCGTTTCTGCCGGGCAGTGGGAACATGCCGTCCAATCTTATTTAGCCTCCGTTGCTTTTGCTGACTATTGTCTGGGAATCGTTCTAGACGCACTAGATAAATCACCGCACCGAGACAATACAATCATCGTGCTTTTCTCCGATCACGGATTTCATCTTGGAGAAAAACAACGCTGGGCTAAACGAACTATTTGGGAAGACGGAACACGTGTCCCTCTGATCGTTGTCGACAAACGTTACGCAGCAGGACAAATCACCACCAAGCCTGCGGAACTTCTGGATGTATTTCCCACTCTGTTGGAATTGTCAGGGCTACCCAAAGACGAGTTACAAGAAGGGAACTCACTGGTACCTCTATTAAAAAACCCAAAGGCCAACTGGGACCATCCGGCAATCTCTTCGTTTGGAAAAGGCAACTTTGCTGTACGCTCAGAACACTTTCGTTACATTCAATATCTGGATGGCTCCGAAGAGTTTTATGATCACCGGGAAGATCCTCATGAATGGAAAAACCTAATCAACAAGCGCGCCTTTACCAAAATTATTAAGCAACACAAAGCTCATATCCCCCTCGAGCAGGAAGACATTCTCCCCGGGAATTCGACCGGTCATAATGCGTACAAAGCGGCCAGTCGATTCCTCGAAAACTAACAAATACTTCAACCATTCGGAGCCAACTAAATGCGCCGCACTATAAGTCTTCTTACAGTCATAACACTGCTCATTGTCTCAGTTGCCGCTGTTAAGGCTGACGAACTGAATATTCCCGAGGATAACGGAAAACTTCGAATCGTTTGCTTCGGTGCTCATCCGGACGATGCTGAATATAAGTCCGGAGGCACAGCAGCTTTATGGGCAGAACAAGGACACCATGTCCTTTTAGTCTCGGTTACCAATGGGGACATCGGGCACTGGCAAATGTCCGGAGGCGAACTGGCCAAACGCAGAACTGCCGAGTCTGCCGAATGTGCTAAACGACTAGGTGCTCATTCAAAGGTTCTTGACATCCATGATGGTGAATTATTACCCACGCTGGAGAACCGTAAGACGATCTGTCGTATTATCCGACAATGGAACGCCGATATCGTCATCTCCCATCGGCCCTGGGATTATCATCCGGATCACCGCTATACAGGAATCCTGGTTCAAGATGCAGCCTTTATGGTGACCGTGCCATTCTTTTGTCCAGATGTCCCACACCTCAAAAAGAATCCGGTATTCCTCTATTCAAGCGATGGCTTTACTAAGCCCTATCCATTCGATCCGGATATCGTTGTCTCTCTCGACAGTATCTTCCCAAAAAAAGTCGAGGCGCTGACCGCGTTAGTTTCCCAGGCTTTTGAAGGCGGAGCGGGTGGAAGCCCGGAACGAATGGCATTAGTTCCACCTGCAAGTGACCCTCAAGCACGACACGAATGGCTATATCAACGTTGGGCCCGACGACAAGGAAACGAAGCCAACAAATTCCGTGAACAACTCATTCGTCTGTACGGAATCGAAGTTGGAAACAAGGTAAAATTCGCCGAAGCATTTGAAATCTGCGAATACGGTTCCCGTCCAACGACCCAGCAGTTGAAAGAACTCTTTCCGTTTCTACCCCAAGCCAAATAATCAGTCTGTTTTAGAATCACCGATCTTTCCATCATGATGTACTCAAGATCCACCTACCTAATACTTATTCAGGGCATTTCTTTTCTCCTTTCCAACTCGGCATTTGCGCAAACAAACTGGAATCAGTTCCGCGGACCTAACAGCGATGGACATATTGATGCGCCTGACCTACCGCAGGACTGGAATGAAGACAAAAATATCGTCTGGAAAACTGCCATCCATGATCGTGGTTGGTCATCACCCGTCGTATGGGATGATCAAGTCTGGGTAACCACGGCAAAACTTGACGGCACCAAGCTGTATGCCGTTTGCCTGAACAAGAAAACCGGAAGAGTCATCCATGACAAACATCTCTTTGATGTGGGAAACGCTCAACCCATTGCAGCAGACAACAGCTATGCAACTCCGACGTCTGTCATCGATGAAAAGCACGTCTACGTGCATTACGGCACTTACGGCACCGCGTGTTTAAATCGCAAAACAGCGGAAATCCTCTGGACACGTCGCGATCTTAATTGCGATCACGAAGCTGGTGCGGGCCCTGCTAGTTCCCCCATGTTATTCGGAGAACTCTTCATCGTGAATGTCGACGGACGTGATGTGCAATACGTGGTCGCCTTAAACAAGAACACCGGAAAAACCGTGTGGAAAACAGATCGTTCAGCAGATTTCACCGATGTCCCTGTCCATAAGCGAAAAGCCTATAGTATGCCAAGTTTGATTGAGAATGCTGGCGAACTACAGTTGGTTAGTAATGGAGCACAGGGTTGCTATGCCTACAACCCACAGACCGGTGAGGAATTATGGAAGATCAAACACCATGGATTCTCCAATGCTCCTCGCCCAGTCTCCGGTCATGGTTTATTGTTTACCACTGTTGATCGGGATAACCCGCAACTGTGGGCAATCCGACTGGGGGGTAAAGGCGACCTGAGTGACAGCCATATTGCCTGGAAAGAAACCGCCGCGATGCCTCCTAGATGCTCTCCCCTGCTGGTGGATAACCTCTTATACCTAATAAACCGTCTGGGAATCATCACCTGCCTCGAAGCAAAGTCCGGTGAGCAAGTTTGGAAGAGCCGACTGCCGGGGTCCTATTCCGCCTCACCTATCTATGCCAATGGCCAGATCTACGTATTCAATGAGGATGCTATTTCATTCATTCTGAAACCTGGCAGAGAGCTAAAAATTACACACGAGAACAAACTCGCGGAAGACATTCTTGTTGCTACGCCGGCCGTATCAGGCAAAGCTCTGTTTATCAGGACTGAAAACCATCTCTACCGCATAGAAAATCTAGACCTCGATTCAAAGTAACATTACATACCCGATGTTAATGCCTCCCCTGCAACCCTCGCTAAAGGCCTCTGGAGAAAATTAATGAAAGCAATGAAACGAATTACAAACATCACTCTCTGACTGCCGTCGGCAGGCACGCTCAGCCTCCCACGTCTGGAAATGAATAGAGACTCACTGAAACAAAAATTAGATCCAGAAATCACTATCTGCTTACATCCGATGTGCCGAAGCCAAAGTTCATCCATGCACACTGGCAGCAATATCCCGGAAACTCCAAGTAGTCTGTTTTCAACGCCAACTCCAATCTGGGAGCGATTCGATTGTCAGAATGATAGAAATTGATTCGCATATACGATCCTTCAGTTTGATACACTAAATCTGTCCGTATCACCGCTTATTTTGGGCTGCTATCACCTAGTGACTTAGATATACAGTCCGGAGACACACTTCATGAAACGTTTTGTCTACCTATCGCTTTTGACCCTGTTAACGCTCCCCGTTGAACTACAAGCACAAGACAACTCCATTCAGACTATTTCCGAGAAGTACACTCGGGACGTTCAGGAATTACTTAAGCAGTTTTGTTTCGATTGCCACAGCGGTGAAGTTATCGAAGCTGAACTCGACATGAGCCTCTTCAAATCAGTCGCTGATATTCAATCCAACATTAAGCCGTGGATCCGAATTTCTGAAATGCTTGATAGCAGACAAATGCCCCCCAAAGAGTCCCAGCAACCCACGGATAACCAGCGGGAGCTTCTACAAACATGGACTAAGTCTCTCTTAGAACATGAAGCGCAACAATACGCAGGTGACCCTGGCCCGGTTGTACTACGTCGACTAAATAACTCTGAGTATGACTATACGATTCAAGACCTGACGGGGATTGAGAGTCTGGATCCCACCAGAGAATTCCCAGTCGATGGCGCTGCTGGTGAAGGATTCACCAACACCGGCGACGCTCTATCCATGTCACCCAACCTCATTCGAAAATATCTTGATGCAGGCAAATCGGTTGCGGAGCATGCTGTATTCACTCCGACGGGAATCCGTTGGTCGGAACAAACCACTCGCCGAAACGTCATTGACGAAATGATGGAACAAATCCGAAGTTTCTATCGATCTACCAATCGAACAACTCCTGAGTTGGCATTAGATCTCCAGGGCCATCTCCACTTAAGGCGATATTTAGAAGCAATCGCCAACGACCGGGAGCCACTTCTAAAACAAACTCAAACCATCGAACAGATCGCTGGAAAACACAACATCAATCCTGTCTACCTAGAGAAGCTCTGGTTGCTGCATCAAACGCCAGAAGGTAACGAGCACCTTCTGAACTACATAAGCCAGCGGCTTCGTGCTCTAACAACTGAAAACATTGAGCCCTTCGCCGTGGAAATGGACGCCTGGCAGAGTATGCTGTGGACGTTTAATCTAGTGGGACATATTGGTCGTCCAGCTGTCCCATCTCAGTGGCAGGCTCCCGTCAACCCTCTCCGTCCCGTCGTTGAATTAGAAAGGCAATTCCCGAATGACCTAAGCGAGGATGTCACCATCTATCTGGGTGCAAGTTCTGCGGGTGATGGGGATGAGACGGACTATGTCTTATGGAAAAATGCCCGTCTTGAGAAGGAGGGAGAGCCGCCAATCTACCTTGCTAATCTGGAAGGTGTCGCTCAACGCTATGTCAGGATTCAACAGACTATGCTGGCGAATACCTCCAACTATCTGACGGCCGTTGACGAAGCCTCAAAACTTCCCACTCCCGTCGACATTGCAGGACTGGCCAAAAAGCATAACCTTAATACTCCGTCATTAGAAAAGTGGCTTGATTTCATGAATGTCCGGGCAACCACTGCCGTTGCAGTAGAAGGGCTCATTCTTTCTCAGGTCAAAAATGTTGCCGGCTACTCAGTCGTCAACGGATGGGGAGCTGACCTTCCCAACTTAACAGCAAACAGCTCCAACGATTTGGTGAAGATCCCGGGGGATAGTCACCCTCACGGTATCACTGTCCATCCAACTCCTGATATGTATATTGCCGTGATCTGGAAAGCCCCGGAAGATGTCCGGGTGTCTATTACCTCTCTGGTAGCCGATGCCCATAGTAATTGTGGTAATGGAACTGAATTCTGGTTACAGCATCGATCGGGCGACAAAATCCAGGAACTGTGGCACGGGACAGCAGGTCTGACAGAGACAAAGACCTTTCCTCCCAAAGAATTGTCGATTCGTAAAGGTGAGGTGATTGGCCTGTACGTCGGCCCTCGTGATGGACAACATGTCTGCGACCTCACTCGAATCGACCTGACACTCCAAGAGATCGATGGTAAGAAACGAGAATGGGATCTTGCCAAGGATTGCACTGACGATATTCTTGCGGGCAATCCGCACGCCGACCGCTTAGGCAATCCAGATATTTGGCACGTGACCAAGGGACTCGTCACTGAGTTGAATAAGCCAACCGCCCAAATCAGTTCTCTTCCAATAGGTACCCTTCTTGAAACATGGGCCAGTGAACCAGACTCGGAAAAACGTCAGGCTCTTGCCGGACAAATCCAAAACATTGCTATCAATCCTGTTCCGGCTGATATGGAGTCTCCGGAAGGTCGTGTCTATCAAGCATTGATCACGTTGGCAGATTCGGTCGTTCCCGGCGATCTGCAGGACGATGTTGAGTCTGACAAAAGGTTCGGAGTCCATCCTGTTTCTGGAGAGGTTGCCAAACTGGACTTAGTTTCAAAAGCCCCGTCGGCCGTTGCGATCAAGATACCGGCTTTTTTTGCTAAGGGACGCATCCTCAAAGTTTCTGGACTTCCTGACCCTCATCATGGACAGGACACAACGGCTCAACTCCATCTCAACAGTGACGACAGTGTTCACGAACGACTCCTTGTAACGTTTCCAATATTGTCACATCCTGGGAATCCGCGACACGACAAAATGACAGAAGCTCTCAATGAGTTTAGAGGGCTATTTCCACGAGCCTTAGCCTATGTACGTCTTGTACCGGTTGACGAAGTCGTGCCGTTAGTACTTTGGTATCGTGAAGACGGCCATCTACAAAACCTCATGCTCACGAACAAGCAAAGAGAGGAACTCGATGCTTTATGGGACGAATTTTTGTTCGTTGCTCAAGAGCCTTTGAAGTATGAGGTGTCTTATGAGCAACTTTATCAATTTGCAACACAAGACCGCCCAGACATTGTCGAAGATTTGAAGCCCATCGAAGTCAATGTCAAAGCTCATGCGGAGGGATTCCGGAAACGGCTTTTAGAAACCGAGCCTGTTCATCTAAAGGCCGTAATCGATTTCGCCCACAAGGCTTGGCGCCGTGACCTTCAGGCTGCTGAACGTGCTGAAATCCATCAGCTCTACACTTCTCTTCGCGAAGTCGGACTGAATCATGAACCGGCTTGCCGTCTGACGATTGCCCGCACCCTGACCTCTCCCAACTTCCTCTTCAAACAAGAGAATGCGAAGGAAGGAGTCGATGCCACAGGGGTCACCAGCAGCGAGATCGCCTCGAGGCTCAGCTACTTCCTTTGGTCATCCCAACCGGATGAGGTTCTTCGTGAAGCAGCTCGTCACAATCAATTAGATACACCTCAACAGATTCGAAAGCAAACGCATCGCATGCTGCTTGATTCACGAACTAGCCGTATTGCTACAGAATTCGCCGCTCAATGGCTGCATGTCCGCAACTTCAATTCCAACAACGACAAAAATGAAGAGCTCTATCCGGAGTTTGCCGAATTGCGCGAAGATATGTATCAGGAAATCCTACAGTTCTTTGATGATCTGTTCCGCAACAATGGGTCGGTACTGAATATCCTAAATGCCGACTACACATTCCTAAACGAACGATTAGCCAAACATTATGGAATCGAGGGCGTCACCGGATTGGAATGGCGGCGCGTGGACAACGTAAAACAAGCTGGACGAGGCGGGATTCTGGGTATGAGTACAACCCTCGCAACGAATTCCGGAGCAAGTCGCACCAGCCCGATTCTTCGTGGGAACTGGGTCTACGAAACGTTATTAGGAGAACGACTGCCGAAACCACCAGCCAATGTTCCTCAGCTTCCGGAATTCGTCCCCGAAGGAAAAACGGCTCGGGAACTGATTGAACTCCACAGCAGTGTCGCCGAATGTGCTAAATGCCATGCCTTGATCGACCCGTACGGATTTGCGTTAGAGCAATATGATGTTCTTGGACGCCTTCGCCCCAACAAAATTGATACCAGAACAACACTTGTCGACCAGACCGAATTAGATGGTATTGATGGTTTGAGAAACTACCTTATCACTAAACGTCAGGATGACTTTTTACGCCAATTCTGTAAAAAACTACTCGGGTATTCACTCGGACGGGAAGTTCAATTGTCCGATAACCCTCTTATCGACACGATGATTCAACAATTAAAGACTAATGACTATCGAATCAACACAGCGATTATTCAAATTGTAATGAGTAAGCAATTTCGATATATCCGTGGACGCGATTTCCTCACGCAGGAATAAGCCAGCCAACATTATAATACCATGACTACAACAAATACCTTTTTAGCATTAGCCCGGAGGCCTTCAAATGGATAAGCACATACTCACGCGTCGAACAATGCTTCGCGGAATAGGCTGTTCGATGGCATTACCATGGATGGAATCCGCTGTCGTCTGGGGAGATACTCCTAACGGCAATGAACCATCAAGTGAAGCTCCTATTCGTATGGCTATTTTGTTTAGCGGTTGTGGCTATCATACGAATGAATGGTGGGCTAAAGGCCAGGGTGCTGAAATGGAATTGGGGAAAGTCCTCACCCCCTTAGAACCCCACAAAGATAAACTTAACTTCATCAAAGGTCTCTACAATGCAGAAGCTTTGAAAGGAAATATCCATAGTTCGCAAACTGGAAACCTGCTATCAGGTGCTCCTTTGGCATCCGGGGGGAAGATCATTTCGGGTACCAGTATCGACCAAATGGTGGCACAAAGGATTGGTCATCGGACAAAAGTTTCAAGTCTTGTTCTGGGATGTGAAAAAGCAAACCCGTCGGTGCATAAAGACTACTCGATGCTGTATAGCTCTCATATTTCCTGGAGTAGTCCCACCACTCCAACCCCCCTCGAAGTCTACCCTGCTCTGGCATTCGATCAACTGTTCAAAGATTCATCACAACAAGGTGACCAAAGTGTGCTGGATGCTATCCTTGCCGATGCGAAGGATTTCCGCCGCAAGATTAGCCGTCGTGACCAACAGAAACTTGACGAGTATCTGAACAGTGTTCGTGACGTTGAAACACGAATTGAACAGGCTGGCAAACGCGGAGAGCTTCAGGGATTTAAGCCAACGTTAACGGAACCCAACATGGCTCGCCCTGCTGATGGTTACCCACAGGACATTGTCGAACACATGCGACTGATGTGTGATATTTTGATTTTGGCATTCCAAACGGATACAACGCGGGTTTGCACCCTGAAACTCAATAATGACCACGGTACGCTGCGATTCCCACATTTAGGGGTGGACTATATGATCCATCACCTTCTTTCGCACACTGACAGTGAAGACTGGCTCAAAGTGAACCAGTTCTTCCTGGAGCAGGTTGCCTATATTGCTCAACGGATGGAGAACATTCAGGAAGGTGAACGAACGCTACTGGACAACTCCATGCTAATGCTCTGTTCAAGTATGATGAGCGGGCATCATAACGCCAATGAACTTCCGGTAATCATGCTCGGAAATGCTGGTGGACAGATTAAGACCGGCCAAACCCTAAATTATCTCGACAACGAAAATCGTCAGATGTGTCGTCTATACCTGTCGATGATGAACAAGATGAATGTCAAAATAGACAGTTTTGGTGATGCCAATCAAGCCTTAGCTGAGATTTGACTCGAAGCCAAAAGATACCATGGCAAGATCTGATTCTATTCATGCTCGTGTGCCTTGACTGTGTCATCCCTGATTGCAATTCCGCGTTCAGCGATTGAAGCCTGAATGCTATCTCCCGCTAGTTCTTCGATAGAGAATCAGCAATGTCCCAGTAAATTCCCCTACGGTGAAGCTGATACGGTAGCATAGAGAATGCTCCTGTTTCCAAACTCCATCAATACGGGCTAATGCAAATGTTCTTTTTCTTTCGAATGTGTGTCTTCCTGCTAATCTTATTTGGAAGTACTGCGTTTGTAACTGCCCAAGAAGAACCGTTATTCAAAGCGGGGGCGGCCTCCGCGAACATCACTCCTCCCTTAGGTAGTTCCATTATCGGAGGCTTTCGACCGATACCTGCAACACACGTCCATGACGACCTGTTTGCCCGTTGCATCGTTCTAGATGACGGTTCAACCAGGATTGCCATTGTGGTTGCCGACATTCTTGGAATACCTCGTGAGATTGCTGATTTGGCCAAAAAGCAGATTGCCAAACACACCGAGATACCGCCTAGCCATGTGCTGATTTCAGCAACTCACACTCATTCTGCGGCCACTCCTCGTGGGCCACAGGCTGTCTTCTGGCCTGATGAGGTATCTGAATACGGACGATTTCTCGCACAACGTATTTCCGACGGAGTCCGCCGAGCAGTGAATCATCTCGAGTCCGCTAAGATTGGATGGGGAGTTACTGCAGAGCCAAGCGAAGTATTTAACCGCCGTTGGCATGGTCATGACGCGGGCATTCTGGCTAATCCATTCGGAGGTGTTGATCGTGTTCGTATGAATCCTCCCAGAAACCATCCTTCACTCGACACACCGGCCGGACCAACTGATCCCGAAATTTCCTTTCTTTCTATTCAGGCGACAAACGGGCGACCCATTGCCCTGCTCGCAAATTATTCTTTGCACTATGTCGGAGGGGTCAATGCCGGAGACATCTCGGCAGACTACTTTGGTTATTTTTCCCGGTACATTACGCAAAAAATAGGCGCGGCAGAGGTCGAACCGAAATTCGTGGGAGTGCTTTCCAACGGTACCAGCGGTGACATCAACAATATCAACTTTCAGCCGGAAGCGGGTGGTAAACGATATGGGCGTTATGAAAAGATGCAGGAGGTGGCTCTGCATGTGGCGACTAAGGTTCACCAGGCTTATACGGATATCAAGTATGAAAACCAGGTACAGTTAGGCGCATTACAAAAAGATATCCAACTTAAATTAAGACAGCCAACCGGATCCATGCTCAAGCACTTCGAAGAGGCATTAAAACTACCTGAAGGAAAGTACATTTCACACCCAATGGAAAAAATATATGCTTCTCGCATCGCAAAACTAAAAGATGGCCCCAAGTCCATCACGGCTTCCATCCAGGCAATTCGAATCGGCAATACAGGCATTTCAGCTATACCATTTGAGACTTTTGTTGAAATTGGTTTACACCTCAAAGCACAGTCACCGTTTAAGAATTCCTTTACCATTGAATTAGCTAATGGTTGGTATGGGTATTTACCAACTCCAGCACAACATCGTCTAGGAGGATATGAGACGTGGCTGGGAACAAACTGGGTGGAACTAAACGCCTCTGAACGGATCACAACAGAGTTGCTGCAGATGCATCAGACATTACACAACAATAAATAGCATTTCAAAGAACTAAGTCACAATGACCAATTACCTCACACGGATCGTCCTCCTACTTTCTTTTCTCTCGAGTACTGTACTAGGTGAAGACCTAAATGTCTTAACCGAAAAGCAACGCGAGCAATCTAACTATTACAAACACCTACAGGCTCAGGCTTATGAGCTTTTGAATACTCGGCAGGGAACCTTAGCCACACTCACGACGCCGAAAGCGATTAAAGAGTATCAGGAGGGCTTACGAAGTAAGTTTGTAGAGGCCTTAGGAGGATTTCCTAAACGCACCGATCTGAATGCCAAGATTGTCAAACGTACTGAGCTTAAAGAGTATACGATCGAAAATATAATCTTTGAAAGTCAGCCGAATCATCATGTCACAGGAAACCTGTATTTACCACACGGGGACGGGCCTTTCTCGGTAGTCGTTGTCTCTAGTGGTCACAGTCGCACCGCCAAACTAGCTGATTATAACCAGCGATTTGGTATGCGGATGGCAACCCTGGGAATCGCCTCATTTGTGTGTGATCCGATTGGACAGGGGGAACGATCTCAGGTCATAACTCCGGAAGTCACACCGTTACACAGCGGCACAACAACTGAACATTTCCTAATGGGGGTAAGTTCAATTCTGGTGGGACGCAATACGGCCACTTATATGATCTGGGATGCCATGCGAGCCATCGACTATGTTTGTACCCGTGACGACATCGACTCCTCTAGAATAGGTTACACCGGGTGTAGCGGGGGGGGCACACTTACCAGTTATGTGATGTCACTGGATCCTCGAGTCACCAGCGCGGCTCCTGCCTGTTATCTAACGACGTTTCAAAAACTCATTGAAACGCGAGGACCTCAGGATTCGGAACAAAACATCTTTGGACAGTTAGCCTTTGGAATGGATCATCCAGACTACGTCATCATGCGGGCTCCGCGTCCTACCCTCATCACTTCTACGACCGGTGATTACTTCGATATCAAAGGAGCCTGGGAGAATTATCGTCAGGCAAAAAGAGTTTACGGTGTGCTGGGCTATCCTCATCAAGTGGACATGGTCGAAGTCGAGGGCACTCATGGTGTCAAGCCGCAAAGTCTGGCAACCATTGGCCATTGGATGCAACGCTGGCTCTTAGATAAAGATGCTAATGTTCCCATTCGAGACTTCGATCAGAATCTTCAAGAACTCTCGGTGCTAAACTGCACAGAGAAAGGGCAGGTTCTTTCGCTGGAAAATGAAAAATCTGTTTTTGATCTTAACGCTGATATTGCCCGTCGACTGTCAAAAGTCCGACAGGAAAAAGGGAAAGACCGAAGCGATCATGATTTACGAATAGAGATTAGTAAGCTAGCCGGAATTCGTTCCCCTGAAAAGATTCCAGTACCACGGATGGAAGATATAGCCCGAGTCCACCGAGATGAATACCATATCGATAAGCTCGTTCTCCACACCGATAGCAAAATCCCACTCCCAGGACTGACATTTCATCCTAAAGTCCCACAGGAATCTGCCTACCTCTATTTAACCGATGAAGGAAAGACAGGGGACGGCGAACCTCAGGGGCCCATTGAAGACCTTGTCAATGATGGATATGCCGTGGTCACTCTGGATATGCGAGGGCAAGGTGAAACAAGAATGGAAGTTCGCGACGACCTTCTGGGCGACTGGAAACTTTTCTATCTGGCATATCTCCAAGGGAAAACTCTTGTAGGTCCGCGGACAGAGGATGCAATCTCGGGCGCAAAGTTTATTGCCAACTATGCCCTTCCAACCGATGAGAAACGAAAGGTCCATCTCGTTGGCGTTGGACAAGCAGGGATTGTCGCGCTACACGCTGCCGCCGTTCACCCAGATCTCTTTGCTACAGTAACCATCAAAAACGCACCCCCAAGTTGGACGAACATCGTTGGCGACCAGAATGCACAGGGGCAGTTAGACTCGATTGTAAACGGAGCCTTACAGGTTTATGATCTGCCGGATCTCGTCCGATTGGCTGGCGGCTCGGAGAAAGTCAAATTTGAAACCACGGAAGACTAAAAATCTGTTCACTGTTTTCGCTAACGCAGATACTTTCTTTTGATATTGTAAAACGTAATGGCATTACGGTACATAACATTGTCCACGACCTTTTGTCCTTTTGGCTTTAGGTATGCCATGACGACATCCTTCACATTATCGACGCTTCCAAAATGAGCGCTGACTCCCCAATTGGTAGCGAATATAAGTCGGTTTGCTCCAAATGCATCGTAGACAGAGTCGAGAACGGGTAGGTAGTAATTAAGATCTGTTGGGGCCGGATCGGTAAATGGATCCACCTCCGAAAAGTTGTTGATGCTCGACATCTTACAAAAGACGTTCTTTTGCGCGGCGCACTTTTTGATAGCCTGTTTAAGCTCATCACTGATATCTCCATCAATAATCTTGGCTCGAAAACAATGATTAATCACGATCTTCAGCCGTGGAAAGTCCCGGGATAGTGAAACTACATCATCCGCATGAGACGCCTCGATCAACAAGTCGATGACCAGACCTTGGCGTTCCAGCACGGCTAAATGCTGTCGAGCTAATGGGTCATTCAAATAACCATTTAGTTCATCAAATCGAAAACGATAGCCATTGAGAAAGCCGGTCCTTTGATAGCGACGGTGGTGAATCAAAAAGTCTGTTACCGTCAAATCTGCCCGCGCAATATATCCACACAACAAATCAGACTCTTTCACCTGACGTAAAACCCAATCGTTGTACTCAGGTTTATCCTGGTCGCATGCTTCCACCACCAAGGTGGATCGCAATTCCAAACGATCAGCTACTGCGCGATAGTCCTCAGGCTTGACAACTTTACCGAGGGAGTTATCCGGATGCCATTCTTTTATCGTTGCCTCGTAGGCGATCTGTTCTTCACCTTTGAAATGCGTATGCGGATCTATAATCCATGGTTTTTCGGCCAATACAACATCCGAGCCCAAAAGGAAGAGCATTGTGCAAAGGATAAATTTATTCGACATTCTGATCATTTCTCGTCTTACTTATTATCTGTATTAAATTCAGTCGCGCAACTCGTCACCAATTTCTCTCTGACTGGGGTAATTTACATCCCTTTGCCGATCGACTTACAATAGATTGTAACAGGAATGAGAATCGCTGACTTAACCGCTGTAAACCACTCGGGGACCGAGCAATAAATTGGAATTCAATCCCTACGAATCACCGGACGCGAACCTCGTTGCAGAAGCTGTTTGGTCAAAAGAAGAACAACAACTCTGGCAAGTTGCTCTCTGGCAAAAGTATCTAATGTGGTTCCTGCTCATCTTTATTGCCAGCAATGTGATTTTAGGATTTGGATATTTTGTTTATGAACCACTTAGTGGCGTAGAGCATGAGTTAGATGAGACGACCTCAGCAATAGCTTTAACTGCGTTTGCCATTAGCTGGTGTGTCATCACGTTTAGTCTTGTAAAGATGGAATTGATCCGGCGCAGTAAAATAACGGCCGCGTTGGTTATCACAGGGATGCTGATTCCAGGACTCAATCTGTTTGTCCTTTTGGGAATTAACGGAAGTGCTACAAGCTTTCTTCGCAGACATCAGGTACGTGTAGGATTATTTGGGGCAGAAATGGGAGACATTCGTCGTAATCTGAAGAAAAAGGTTGGTGAGACGGATCCTGATAAAATAAAAACCGACTCCACTATCCAAACGCCTATGATGGCTCAAATGGCTCTTCCCATTGAAACTGCCCCAACGCCTATGATGGCAAACATTGTGCCTGACATAAACCCTGAAGAGTCAGAGTAGCTAGCCCAAAGTTCAGGTTCGTAATCAAATTCAAATGCCCTGGTTCCCGGCTCTTTTAAAAAGATTCGGGGGAGTAGAAATTGACGAGGCCCGGGTATTGGCTACGTCTTCTACTCCCCCTCCTCCGGAATGTAGGCTAGAAGACCGTCTGGAAAAGTCAGTCTTCTACTAATAAAAGGTGCAACTCCGACCAGAACAGGGCGCAAATTTCTAAAAAAAGAAAAAGAAAAAG